>Ga0157366_1000028_pt1 | contig 95327 bp, 117 predicted proteins | sample AttbisABBM1_FD_113149 | JGI IMG/M metagenome (GOLD analysis project Ga0157366, IMG submission 113149) | Fungus gardens microbial communities from leaf cutter ant in Botucatu, State of São Paulo, Brazil - Atta bisphaerica ABBM1 | ecosystem: Host-associated > Fungi > Mycelium > Unclassified ...
AATCCGTGTGACCTAACACGAAAGGTCTTTCTATCAGGGGAAGTTCTCCGCGAGGCTGGATGGTTTTCAGGTCTCCTTCAGGCCAGCTGACAATGATCCACGGAACCGCGCTGTCATCACACATCGCTCGATCGAGCTTACTGGGTTGTGTCGTCGCGTCGGGATGACTGTGAACGATGGCAGTTATCACACCCAAACTTTCGCCTTCCGCAAAATCCCGAGGATTCAGAACAAACTGGTCTTCTGGTTTCGGCGACATGTTCCGGCAAGGTAAATAAAATTCTTTCTGTTTTGTCTGGATGACCAGACCACACGATTCGGCGGGATAGTCACGTTTGGCATGGTCGAAGATGGCGTTAATGATCGACTGATCCATTTCTTCACCCATAAAAAAAGCCCGCCGAAGCGAGCTTTGAGAAGGTGTCCGGTTAAGGACTGTTTTCGGTCACGAACTGATGAACCAGTGGAATAAACACTTCCGGTTCTTCAATGAACGGCATGTGGCCACTGTTCTTAAAGAGAACAAAGTGGGAGTTTCGGATCTGTTTCGTGATGAACTCAGCCGCAATCGGCGTCGTTACCCAGTCATATTTCCCACTGATAACAAGTGTCGGGGCGACGATCTTCTTCACGTCACCGCTGATGTCGTAAAACGGCAAGATATGCGCTACAAACCGATCCATGATGCGCGAATTCGGTTTGGTGAAAGACATATTCGCCGCAAACTTCCAGGAATGTTCCGGCGCGAGATAGTATGGCCCGACCTGCTCCAGAAAATCTTTATGAGCTTTCTCGCGAGCATCATCCGTAATATCAGTGATCGATAACGGATTGAAAAGTTTAGCCGCGATGGCAATCACGTTTTCTGGCGCACGATCTTTCAGGGTCGGGACAGTTTCGCCCGCCAGCTCATGATGGGAAAACTTATGCCCTGTTCCTGTAGAAACCAGAATAAGCCCCTGAACAATTTCTGGATGACGAAGCGCCAGAATCTGCGCCACAAATCCTCCCGCTGAGTGACCGAGAAAGAAAGCCTTTCTGAGACCGAGATAATTCACCAGTTCAGCGACATCATCGGCGATCTGTTCAAGCGTAATCGATTCGATCGGAACATGACTTGAACGACCATGACCACGATAATCGACATAGATGATATTAAAAGCCATGCTAAGAAAGTCGATTCCTGGGCGAAGATACCCATGATCGAATCCAAGACCACCATGAAGCGCGATAATGGTCGGCTTTTCCTTCATGGAAGGCGTTCTTGAATCCAGCTTTTCGCCCATCACGTCAAAGAAGATTTCGGTTCCGTTGATTTTCGCAAACATATATCTTCCCCTTAGCCCTTGTGATGACGTCTGACGAAACCTTGCACGGTGTCAAAGAAGCGTTTCGGGGCTTCAGCGAACGCCAGATGACAGGTGTCTTCGAATTCAATATGTGCTGAATTCACGATTTGCTGGTGGAGAAACCGCGACCCGCTGGGCGTGGTCAGCCAGTCCTGATCACCTGAAATAATGAGCGTCGGTGCGGTGATGTTATGGACTTCTGAACGAAGGTCATAAGCGGGATAAAGCTCAGTCACGAACCGATCCAACATGGCAACGTTCATCCCGGTAAAAGAAAACACCGCTTCGGCCATCTTCATGTTATCTGGGGCAAAGAAATACGGACCAACTTCCTTCATCATTTTGCCCACGAGCTCCGGGGTCAGCGTTTCTTCGGTCACGACACCGGGCGCATAAACACGAAGACAGGTCTTCACAACGTCTTCAGGTGCGCGGTCCGATAACAGGGGATTCGGAACGTCATCGTGGATTTTCTGATATGACGGCGCGGTATTGATCAGTAACAAACCGCAAAGCTTCTCAGGATGACGAATTGCGAAATGTTGAGCCACGAAACCACCGGCACAATGACCGAGGATGAAGGAATTTTTGATGCCGAGATAATCGATCACATCGGAAACATCGTCAGCCATGCTTTCGAGCGTGACAGTATTCAGATCGACATCCCATGAACGTCCCGCACCAGGAAGATCAAGATAAACAACCTGACCGAAGAGGCTCAGGACATCGAGACCGCCGCGCAAATATCCATGATCGAAACCTGACGCACAATGCAACACCACAAACGTCGGGCGAGGTTTAAGTTCAGGCGTCGCACTTTCAAGCCCTTCCCCAACCGTTTCGAAGAAAATCTTTTTACCTTTCACATTTGCAAACATAAACACCTCTTTTGATTTTAAGGCCAGAGGTAAAATCCGCATCCATGCGAAAGCAAACACACTCACATCATTCTTTTATTCAGCCTTCCCGATGAAGTCATGAAGTGCTTCCTGGAATTTTTGTGGCTCTTCCAGAAAAGCAAAGTGACCGGATTCGGTAAACTTCATAAAGGTCGAATTCGGCATTTTTTTTGCCAACATGCTCGATCCGACGGCGGGCGAAACCCAGTCATATGTTCCGGCACAAATAAGCGCGGGCGTCTCGACCTGACTGATTTTCGCCTTCGAATTGAAGAACGGATTCAGGCGACGAAAATGATTCACCAGATCCATTCGATAAGTGATATAGGAGCGGATGCGGTCACACATCCCCATGTTATCCGGCGCGAGGTAATACGGCCCGACTTGATAGGAATAGTCTTTAAAAGCGTCTTCCGTCACGTCAAAGGCGTTGTAAAAAAAATGATGGGCAGTCGCCAACACATCATTATCAGCACGATCTTTTAAGAATGGCGTTTCAAACCCTTCTTCTTCGCTATCAGGAAGGACTGTCATTCCCATTGATGACGCAACAAGGATCAGGCCTTTTACCTTTTCTGGATGGCGCATCGCCACCTTCTGAGCGATGTAACTCCCGGAAGCATGGCCAAAGATAAACCCCGCATCGATGCCGACATATTCCATCAACGTCGCGACGTCATCAGCCATCTGTTCAAACGTGATGGTCGATAACTTCACTTTCGCCGATCGGCCCTGCCCGCGCATATCTGTATAAATCACCTGATAATCATCAGACAGATCTTCAAGGCCTAACCGAAGATAACCGTGGTCAAATCCGAACCCACCATTAAGGGCGATAATTACCGGTTTCGATTTCAGAGATTTCGAACTGGCATCCAGACCAGCTCCGGCCACGTCGTAGAAAATTTCTGTATCGTTGATTTTTGCAAACATCGAAACCTCTTTTCAGGGCGTGGAGTGATAATAAATAAGAGGAAAAGGATCACCACTCAAACTGAGCGAAAGTTATTCAGGTGCGTAACAGAGAGGTTCCGGGGAAACCGCCAAACGATAACGGGTTATCCTGACCGAACCTGAGCTTACAGCCGGTAATGGAGCCCGAACACACGTCCTGACTGGGATCGTCGACCGGATTATTGAATTTGTCGAAGTAGTTGGTTCCGGCATAGTCGCAACCATCGCCGGATCGGTATTTGCCGCGCATACACCAGGTACAAACAGAATGAAGCTGACGTGTTGGGATTTGAAGACCCTGAAGGTCCATCGGGCTTGAAAGCTGGAATTCGACCTGAACTTTCGTTTCACTGCTCTTACTGTCGATATAAAAAACGCGAAGTTTTTCCTGTGTTGGATCCGCTGAGTCGTTTCCGTCAGGGAAATTTGCCGCGTCCAGATATTGCGCCAGCGTGTCATGGATAGACACTTTAGCCTGAAGCATATCCTGAAACTGGAGACACAACGCGGTAATCGATCCGTTGAGATTGGCCACGGTTAATCGGGGTGAAGGGGCGCTTCCGGTTGTGGAGATTTCAAGACCGTCGATTTTACATGGCCAGGCTGAATATTCCTGCCCCTGCCAGAAAATGGATTTGGGAGGTAACTGGGTTTCATCACCGTTAGCGGCGCGAATTTCAGCTTCTGTGTGTGGAATATTGTGAGAATGGAACCGTAAGACTTCATCGACGCCGAAGGACGAACCGTCGACTTCATAAAGTCTGATTTCGTTTCCGGGTTCAAGCTTCTGATAATCACTGGTTAAACTCATGGCGCATAAGCCTGTGTAAAGGTGGCGGTCAGTTCAAAAAGACCCGCACCGAGCGCGGTCGGGTTATATGACGAACATCGATATAAACCCAACGGTTCGGCGGGCGGTTCCCATGCAAATGATCGCCAGCCCTGATGATCGTCCAGAAAGTTCTTTATCTCTTCAATAAAAGATTCTGTTCCGGTAAAGGTCAGGTTCCAGTTCTGGGTTCTTGGATTTATGCCGTTACCAGCGACCTGTGTATAACCGTCGCCAAACTGGACCGACCGGACACTAAACGTCACGTCGCCTGATGCGTTGATTCGCGCGCACCAGGTGAAAGTTTCAATGGCCATCATTCCTCCTAACGTCGGCCACGCACGACACGGCCAATATCACCATCGTCGCGAAGGTCACGAGCAAGATTCCGTTTATAGCGTTCATCTACAAACCGACCGATCTCATTCCCAAACTGACGCCAGTCGGCACTATTAGTCGTGGTCTGGGAACCTGAATCAGAAATGGTAATGTTGACCTGAACGCCACCGTTTGGTGACTGTGAACCCGAATTTAAACCGCTGGCTTTGACGCCCAGTGATCCATCTGCGGCGCGTTGAAGTGGAATAATGGCTTCAGGACCGTCTTCACCCATGAGCCCTGCGCCACTAGCAAAGCGAAACATGGTTGGAGTGTTCACGATGGAATTACTAAAGGCGCTCAGTCCTGCACCATATACGCCGCCTTTTGCGTTCGCGACTGTTCCACCACCGAACAGACTGGAGATCCCGGACACCGCTGAACTGAATAAGCCTCCTGCATTACTGAAAAGGTTCGAGGCTGCCGCCTGAAGGGCGACCTTCTCGATCATCTGAAGAACTGACACACTCCACTGTTTCCAGCTGACCGTGTTTCCCTGAAGTGCTGAGTTAACGTTATCCAGTGCGCTGTTCATGGCGCTGGAGACATCTTGAGACACAGTGGACGAAATATCGGACGTCGATTCTACCCAGTTGGCAAACCCACTCTTCGCACCATCCAGCCAATCGGTCTGAAGGGCGTCGATCTGTTTATAGTAATCTTGCTGATCGGAAATGCGTTCCTGAAGCGAACGGCTTAACGCGGCGGTTTCCTGATCATAAACACTCTGATCGATATCCCCGCGCTGACGCTGACGATCTAAATCGCGTTGCTGGCTCAGATAGTCCTGACGAATACTGATGATGTCCTGAAGGCGTTGTTTTTCGGTATCACTCAGGCCAAAACCTTGCGTCTGGACATTATTCGAGGCGCGAGCGTTCTGGTTCTGGTTTTGTAAGTTCGTGATGAACTGCTGAACTGACAGATTATCCTGATTCGCCTTCTTCACGGCGTTCAGGCGGTCGACTTCGGTCGCCAGATCCCTGAGACGAGTTTTCTGGTTCGCGTTCAGATCTTTCAGGTTGCCGTTTTGAAGATTGAAATTCAGCTTCTGAAGTTCTGTCACCTGCTGGCCACGTTGAGCGCTGGTGTTGATGGTGGCGATCATCCGCTGATATTGCAGCGTGGCGGAACTGTACGCGCTGGCCAGCTGCTTAGCGGCCTGATTTGCCTGATTGGTTTCCCCCTGCCCCAGCTTGAAGCCGTTGGGATTTGCCACCGAGGCCTGTTGCGTAGGAAGCGCGATATTCCCCAGATTCAGAGAATTGACACCTGATTTCTGTTGTTGCTCGTAAGCGTACCATCCGCCAGCTTTAAACCTGTCTGAAACGGTTGATAACAACGAAACAAAATTAGCGGCTCTTGCTGCCAGCGATCCCATATCGGCGACGATTCTGGCAACGCCCCCGACCAGTTTTGCTAATCCCTGAAGAACGGTTGGATCGGTAAAAGTTTTGCGAAGTTCATCCAGACCACGTTGAAGTGGTGATAAGTCAACCTGAGCCAGTCCGGCGGCGAGCTGGGTTTTTAGCCCGTCAACCTGCGCGCGAAGATCCTGGAAAAAGTTACTGACCTTCACCAGTCCCTGAATCTGACTTTCGTCAGGAGCAATCCCGTAATCTTTTGCGGCTTGTTTGAATTCGTTCAGCTGCTTATTGTTATTTTCCAGCAATGGCAACAGACGCGATCCGTCGTTCACCAGACTTTCGAGAATATTAGTCTTACCTGCCTGTGAGATATTGGAATTATTCAGGGCATCCCCAATTTGCTCCAGAATCTTATCCGGGGATAATTTCTGAAGCTTCTGGGCAGATAACCCCAGCGTATCCAATGCCTGCGCCGCGTCCCCAGATTTATTAAGGACTGCATCCCCCAGCTTATCGTTAATATCTTTGAAGATATCTGAAATCTGGTCGCCAGCGATTCCTGCTCGCTGTGCGGCATATTGCCACTGAAGAAGTGACTGGGTTGATATATTAAGTGATTTTGCCCATCGATCTGTTTCGGCGACCTGATCGGCGGTATTTTTCACCATCTCAAGCGTGGCCGCGCCAACGCCTTCCGCTGCGCCTACTGCGGCGGCTGCGACACCTGCCAACGCCGCGCCGACTTCAAGCGCCGAGGCTTTCATATTCTTTCGCCATTTATCAGCGGCGCGTTCTGCCTGCGTCAGTCCGCCAACAAACCCGCCGACTTTGGCGATAAGGTCGATCGTAAGCGTACCGAGTGATCTGGCTGCCATAGTTGCCCCGTGAATGTCGCGTTATGCCCAGGACGACATGGCGTCCTGAAGGGAAATCGGTTCGTCAGGTTCGGGTTCAGGTTGGTTGAAGTGTTGTGTGAAATCAGTTGGGGAGAATGGCGGGGTTTTCGGATCGCGATTGATGTTCGCTGTCACGCTTGAAATGACGCCGCTGGCCCATTCAGTCCGAAGACCACTATTCAGGGATCCATAGCGATTCCGATAAAGCGCCCACAATTTAAATTCAGGTAAGCTCAGCGATTCTTTCGCCTGAGCGATGGTATTGCCGCCGATGCCGTTTAAGACAAGCTCGCACCAGAATTCATCTTCTTCGCTGAGCTGGTAGCCTTTCCCAGATCGTTCACTTCCTGAATCGCAAGTAACAGGGCTATCGTCAGACCACCATCGAGCGAACCACGTTCAGGATCTGCTTCACCGGTAATGTCTTCTGGCGTGAAAATCTGTTTCCCATCTTCATCACAGATACTGGCGGCGATACGTCCGGCGATGCCGTCAATCTTGCCACCGATGGCCATGATGTCAGATGTTGCGGTTTGATAGCCCAAAGGCCGAACAAAAACTGTCGCTTTAAACGTGTCTTCGCCCTGCGTCCATTCAATCTCTTTTTCGACAGGTCGTCCTGTAAACGCCCCCATCCCCTTCAGATTATCGATCGTAAGCTTCATAAGGCTCCATAAACGACAAAACCCGCTTTAGCGGGTTCTGTTTGCTTTCATTCGAATTAACTTGAATAAGTTACGTTTTTTTCGTCTTTAAGCGCGAAGGTAAATTGTTGCGCACCGTACTGCCAGAAATCGACTTCAACGATCGCTGTTTTGTGTTTTGCCACTTCATTCACGAAACGCTGTGGATTATCGATAAAAATCGCCTGGTTATTACCACCAGCGGCACGACTCGCGGAAAAGTGCTGAACTTTACCATTATCGAAGCGAACTCTGACCATACAACCGTTATAACCACAATCCAGCTGACCATCCGTCGCCACAAGGAAAACTTCCTTTGTTTTAACATGTGATGGCTTATGCTCACCTTTCATCATGAAAGGATAAGAACGATAGTTAATCGATAACGACGTTCCGTGGTCATAGGGGAAATTAAACCGCATATGGTTTAACGAGGTGTTCGACGTATATTCCTGATCTGTTCCGCGCATATCATCGTGTTCAGAATGTGAAAACCAGTGCTGAACGTTCTTTTCAATACGCTTAACGGTTCTTACCGGTAATGTCTGGGGAAAATCCGCGATTTTTTCAGAAACTGACTTTTCCGGTTTCGGTTCTGACGCCTGAGCTGTTGATATATCCGAAGACATTAACGCGTTCACGCCCCAACCAATAATAAAGACAGTACCCAGAATTTTTAACGTTCGCATGTGTTTTCCCCTTCAAATAAATGAAGGGGATGATACAATGTATATACTGCGTATCCTTATCAAACTGTGCGACTAGGAACCGGCTTCATCTGCTTTTGGAACCCAGATACCCGCCCCTGAACGCTGAATGGTCCCGGTTGATTGAACCACTGTGTTCGCCTGGAAATCAAAAGGAAAATCAGACACATAACCTTTGAAAACGTACCATGTACGATCGCTAGGTAGAATCAGACCATCAACGGCATCATCAGACCCGGAATCATCCACGGTTGGTTCACCTTCCCCGTCACTCCAGCCGATCGCAAAGACCAAATCGGACTGGTCGGCATTTTCCGCCAGATTACTTAACATCAGGTGACTGGCGTTCGACGGATCAGCATTGAGAGTTAGTGATGCCTGAGCAGGCGTCCGAAGCCCTTTTTTATAGGTTCGTGTGCTCTTTTCGCTAAGACAGGTATCTTCTATCTGATCAGCGGGAGAGGATCCGGGGTTAAAGGCGGTGATACATTCTATTTCGCCCACGGTAACGTTATTGTACACATATAACTGTGTCCCTTGCGTTAATACAGACATAGCTTCTCCAGACGAAAAAAACCGCCTTTTGGCGGCGGGTTTGGGATGCGTTAACGTAAAACCATCCAGTCGACATCAAAGGAATAACGGAAACTCTTCGTTTCATCGTCAATAGACTGAATCCCCCAGCGTGTAATGTAACTGTGAGGTTCAATAGCGTTTCGGATAGCTTTGGCCACTGCTTTCGCTTCAGTGGTACTTTTCGCGAATATATCGACCTGAATCGACCAGGTATCTACATCGGGAAGTGTTCCCAGATACATTTCAGCCGAACCGGCAAAGTTCTGAACGGTTGCGTAAGGATAAGTGAGCTTCTCAGGACGAGCGTCGAACATGTACATTCGGATCATCGAAGGGCCCAGCACTTTCAACACTTCCACGTTTGTCGCGCAAATCTCAAAAATTGGCGCATTCATTGCGGCTGACTCCTCTTCCGAGCCCGTTTGATGGCCCGATCCAGAGATTTTTCATATTCCTGGGTAAATGTGTGAAGTACATCGTTCAGGCTGGCATCCATCGCAGGACGAAGGATCGGATGCGCTGGCATCTTCTCCGTACCGAATTCCAACAGTCTCCAATGTGGCGTGGGCGCATTACGACCCAGATCTGGGTGATTTCTCAACACAGCGCCGTGAAGGACACCGATTCGAAAAGCGATATTCCCGTTCTGTTTGAATTCACGGCCATTCCATCGAAGCGCGATATTATCCGCAATGCTCCTTTCTGTGTGTGCGTCATCGACACGACGGGCATTTTCCTGCGCCCGTTTTACGATGATCATCCCGGCTTTTCGAAGTGCAGCACGACCACCACGACGCCGGACGTCATCGCTGACTTCAAAGAGTTTTCCCAGTAGCGAATCGACGCCAACCAGAGAAAAATCCACACCGTCAGCCATCATTAACCCCCTGTGAACATGGAAGGGTTAGGTAATCCAGCCCGGAAAGCATATCGGGTAAGATTGCCTCTATGTTGTAGATTTTATCCCGAAACAGGATCCGCCAGTCACTGGTGATATCTTCACGATAACGGATCGTAATTCGGGCGATCACTTCTGACTGGGTAGCGTTAGCCGCGATAAATTCACGCCCCGAAAGCGGCGCGACTTCAGCCCACACTTCCTCCATTGTCTCCCATATTAAAGAGATGTCGCCGGTTATGGGGTCCCATACATCATGATGTTCCTGAAGGGCGACATAATGTTTTAAGATCCCCGCTCGCATCGTCTATCCTCGCGGCTTGCCGTTCAGGTACGTCTGAGCGGGAAGATCGTCTTCTTCACTCAGAAGGGAATCATAAATAACCGCCACCAGCCCTTCGTTCGACTGAGCAAGATTACTTATTGCCTTTGTCTGAGCCTTCATCGTTTCGATAAGTTCTTTTACCAAATGTTCGTTCATATGCAAGACGCGCCATTTTTTTGATCCACTCCCGACGAGCAGCACAACCACCGCAAGCCATAATGACTCCTTAAATGATCGTGGGTTTACGAAGGGAATAAATGAGACTTGAAACGGAAAAGGGAAGATAACCCTGATGATAAGTCGGCTCTTCTTCACCGTTTCGAACCCGGTCAAGAATACCCACCAGAATAAGCGTCGCCATTTTCACGCGGTCGAGCTCATTAGTCCCTTCTATAACGTTGCCATCATCATCCACCAGCAAATCGCGAGAACTTTGGATGTAATCCAGTATTGACGCGCTCGCGGAATAGATTTTTTGCTGAAGGTCATCATCTCCTGCGTCGGTATCGATGCGAAGATGAGCCTTAACTTCTTCCAGATCAACGAAGGCTATCATTCTCGCGATCTCCCATCACGACCTCGTTTCACCGCAAGACGCCAACCAGCCGAACCGGCCTCGTTTGGACGATCTGACGTTTCTTCGAAGCAATGCCACAACGAACCAGCAAACGTCACACAATCGCCGGGAACATATTTCCGCCCTGGCTGATACACATCGCGGTAAATCATCACGGGAAGGTCAAAAGACTTTTCTTCGACCTGCCCGTTCGATTTGCTGAGTGACACCGTAAAGTGGCGGTCATCGTTCACGTCAATGTGGATATCATCGAGCCCGTTCACGACACATTCAAAGCCACTCATTCCGGCTGTTTTCTGGTAAGCGCGCCATAACCCGCCGTTATGAAGGGCATAGGTCCCGCGTGGATAGCTTTTCGATACATCGATTTCCGGCATCACTTCGATCTGAAGACCATCCCGACCATCTTCACCTTTATTTGGTTCAGGAAGGGTGATTTCAGAAACGGCCTTTTTCACAGCGTCTGAAACAAGTTGTTCGAAGTCAGGAAGCTGAACAGGCTCAGGTTCCGGCATCGGGTATTCCGACACGGCCCTTTCGATCAGCGCCGGAATGTCAGGCAGCGGTTCAGGTTCTTTAGGATGCGGGATGTCCATTGAGGCGATCGCCTCAGAAACCATTTGTTTCAGATCGGGAAGTGGTTCGGGCTCTGGAAGCTTAATTTCACTCACGGCATCTTCGATCATTGAGCGAACTTCATCACCCTGAACGAGGACCGGTAACAGAACGGATTCGACGGCATCCAGAACCATTTTATCGATATCAGGAAGCGGTTCAGGTTTCGGTAATTCAAGATCACCGACCGCGCTGGCCACTACGTCTTCGATTAATTGACCGATATCCGGGAGCGGTGCAGGTTTGGGAAGCTCAATCTTTCTGACAGCTTCTTTAATCATTCCATCGATATCCGGGAGCGGTGCGGGTTCAGGTAACTGAATCTGGCTTACCGCGTCTTTTACAATCTGAGCGATATCAGGTAACGGCTCAGGTTTCGGAATATCAATGGCCGCGACGGCTTCAGTGATCAATGCATTAATGTCAGGTAAGGGTTCCGGCTGCGGAATCGGTATCTGATTTATGGCATCCTGAACCATCCAGCCGATATCCGGTAACGGATCCGGCTGCGGTATTTCAATAGACTCAACGGCAGATTTCACCATTCCGGCGATATCAGGCAGCGGTTCAGGTTCGGGTAAAGTAATTCCTTTCACGGCGTCGGCCACCAGCTGCGCGACATCCGGTAAAGGTTCAGGTTTCGGAACCTCAATCTGTGAAACAGCTTCGGACACCATCGCTTTGATATCCGGCAACGGTTCAGGCTGTGGAATCTGGAGACCGGAAACAGCTTCAGAAACCATTTGGCCTATATCAGGAAGCTGGACGGGTTCAGGTTTTGGGATCTCAATTCCTGACACCGCTTTGTGAACCATTTCGCGGATATCTTCAGGCGTGGCGTCATCTTCACGGGCAGATTTCACCGCATCCATCACCATTAACGCGATATCAGGCAGCGGTTCAGGTTGTGGAACAATAATCTGTTTCATCACCTCTTCCACGATCGCCTTTATATCTGGCTTTTCGGGTTCAGGGATTTCAATCTGGGCAAAAACACTCGACGCGATCGCGGATTCATCAGGAATGTCACGTTCGACATCCTCAACACGTTTCATCAGGGATTCAAACATCTGGCCGAATTCAGCCATCAGTTTCCCGAATTCCATCATCTGATCGTGATTGCTCTTATTAACAGCTTCCTGTTTTTCGATAAGCGCATGATTTCCGCCCAACATGTTTTCAAACTGGCGTTCCATCTCAGCGCGTAACGCCTGCGTTTTTTCCTCGATGGTTTGCCCTGCCATTTTGGCCAGAGAAATTTCACGTTCGGTAATCATATCGGTTTCCGTTGATGGCTCTGGGTTAGCCAGAAGGAAGGCGAAATAACGTTGTTCATCGTCGGAAACGGGTTGCGACGGATCGTTATCATTCTGATCAGGGTCATCATCACTGGGGTCAGGTGTAGGGGGGGAGTTGGTAGAAAACGGATCGCCCTGGGCATCGCGTTTTGCCAGTGCTTCCAGTGAGTAGTTCTGTTGTTGAAGGTATGGGGTATCGCCACCTTCGACCGGCTGCATGTTCTCTTTAATCCGCGCTTCATTGGGCGCAAGAAAGCCCGCACCGATGCCATCACCATAAGATTTATATCTGGCTGCGGTATCCATGCGTAACAGACGGCTGTGGTCGAACTCGACACAGGTTTGTGTGTCCAGACTGAACGTGTCAGCCAGAAGACATTCAATCGCGGTCATGTGAACCTGAAGACACTGGGAGTAATACGCCTGTTCCAGGGCTTCAATGTTGTTATATGACGGCGTTTGTCCTGTATCGATTTTGTAAAGAGGGACGCGGAACGTCGAAGCTACCAGCTGATTCGACAGGTTAAGCTGTTCCACCAATTGCGAATCCGTGGCGTTTTGAGAAACGGCCACAAAACTCGCACCGTCTGCGAGTAACGCGGTCTTACCGGCATTCTCCCCCGAATAACCCTGATTCCAGTTATCCTTAATTTCCTTCGCTTTATCCTGATCAACCGATCCGGGAACCACGATGATCCCGCTCGGCTTACCGCCGTTCTGAAAAATGTGGGCAGAATTGCGAAGCATAGCTTCACCACCAACGGCAGCGAGACCGCTGGCGTAAATCGGCGACAAACCACAAAGGGGATGAAACAAAGTATTGAACCGATCGTGAATGAGCTCGCGGGAAGGGACAAACAGTCCACCGCTCAGACCATTCAGTTCATCAGTCAATACCGAATAAAAGATTTCGCCATCATCGGCGACATAAGGGATGACACGACGCGGATCCAGAACGCGGAGCTGGCGAACCCGGTCGGCTTCATCACGTAATTTCAGGATATAAGCGTTACCGTGGGCAAGCTTTGAAATCATCCAGAGTTCAAAGAATTGCATGGCGGTTTGATAGAAGTTCGGCTTAATAAGTAAAGGACTCAGAACGGGATTATTAACCGGAATCCAAACCCCGTTTGACTGACGACGTTTTACGGCCATCGGCATTTTTGCGATATCTGATGAAATCAGCGATATACAGGAAAAAATAGCCGGATAAGCTAAAACACTGTCCAGCCTGATTTCGATGTTCCGTTGCCACGCGCCCGCGAAGGGCTCCAGAACACGATTCCAGGCACCAGAATTAATCGAGTGTAACGCCTTCTCTTCTTTCGATTTGCGGCGAAGAAAATTAAACATCTTTGCCCTTTCTCCCGATTAATTTTTTTTGGTTCGTCCGCGCTTTACCTTTTTTCCCACGCTCTGAACGATTTCAGCATTTCCCTTTTTTTCTACGACCTGAACGATTTCAGCATTTAACTTTTTTTCCACAGTCTGAATGATTTCAGCATTTACCTTTTTTTCCACGGTCTGAACTATTTCAACAAATCCGGCCAGTTCAAGAACCAACGCATAATCACCGCGTATGAACTTCTTCTGTCCGGGGAAGGCATCATGTGTCGCTTTAAGGTATCGGACCTGAATCATATTAATAAGGGCGGGGATTTCCCCGCCCTTCTCCTTAGCTACCAGCCGTCACGCTGTAATCGATATCGGTGATAATGGACACAGCCGCTTCGCGGCGACGTTGCCAGTTGATCCAGCGTTCAGCACGAACAGCGACACTGTTTGTCTGGAACATTGACACCAGTTCGATCGGTGTTGGAGTGACTGAATCGTGTGTTGGCGCGCTCTGCATCTCAAGAGAAGCTTCAGTTGAGATGTCGATCGCCACACCACCATCGTCAGCCAGATAGATGTTTGGTGCATCGACAAGGATCAGCGAGTCATCGATATACTGAGAAACGATGACAGGCAGACCGTTGAACGTACCGCCGAACATGGTCATATCCGGGTATTCACGCTGGCCCAGCGCATTTTTACGCTGTGACAGGGTGAGCGCCGTAGTTGAAGACATCAGCCAGACAGCGCCGGTTGGGGACAGATTCGCATCGATGAACACGCTTAGCGCGGTGTTCGCATCCTGATCGGGAACGCCGGTTGAAGGTGAAGACGCCGCACCATTAGTAACTGATGCAGGAGACACACCATCGACAGCGGTTTTCGCTGGATCGATAAAGTCACGGTCCAGACGTTCAATCACAGCATCCGCAAGAGACTGACGAACCAGAGAATCAGCTGAAGGGGTAGACAGGCGGATCACTTCGTCAGTCAGGACCGCAATCGCGGCGACTTTGGTGAAGCCCAGAGTGATTTGTGAGAAGTCGAAGCTGGTCAGTGGTTTGGCTTTACCTTCACCGACCCAGTTTGCCGCGCCGCCGGACGTCTGACCTTTGATGCGAACATTAAACGGAATGCGGGTCAGACCTGGAATGCCGTTATTACCGAAACGACCAATAATGGTTTGAGGACGAAGAAATTCGATGAAGTCGGCGGTGTAATCCTGAACCGTAACGAGGTTGCCCGCCCAGTTTGGATCAGAGGTGGAACCGGCGCTGATCAGATCCTTCATCACGCTCTGAAGCTTGATGTCGTCCGGGTATTGATGTTTAGCCAAAATGGCGGCTTCAGACTTCACGCCTTTGGTCGCGGCGAGCATTTTGGCCATACGGGCAAAGCCAATGCCTTTATCCAGTTTTTTTTCAACGTGGATGATTGCCGGGGCCTGATTGGATTTGGTCGTGGTGACGTTATCGCCACCCGCTGCGGGCTGAACTGGTTTCGCCGTTGCGGCCTTTTGCGCTTCAAGATCGCGAAGGCGGGACAGATGCGAATCAATGCTTTTCACTTCGTCACTGATTTCATCATACTTTTCGACTTCTTCCAGATCGAGGGTGCGCCCTTCGTTGTAGGCCTTTTCCATCACTTCCGCCCGCTCCGCATCAAGTGACGCCCGTTTCATTTCAAACGATTTAATTTGTTCTCCGACGTTCATGGAGTTTCCTTTTTTTGGTTTAGGGATTTTTGGTTTTGGTGCTGAAGCGCCAGCGGATTTAGTGAGGTGAACCACCCTGTGAGGGGGTTCGGGTTTTGGAGTCGGATTGCCAAACGCGGCGCGTAACTCCTGGTCGATAGATTTCACGGTCTGAATGGTTCCTTCCGCGTTAGCCGGGACCGTGACAACGGAAAGTTCGTACCATTCCCACTCGTTAAAGCGGATCCCACCGTCGTCGATGTAGGAATATTCCAGCGGCCTGAAACCGATAGATAAGCCCTTAACCAGACCGAGGCGGATGGATTGCCACGCTTCATCGAGACGGGCGGCGAGCTGACCGGGAACATCGGCGCGCACCAGCTGCGCTTTGATTTCGATTCCTTGAGGTGTCACGTTCGCGCTGGTGACTTCGCCGATCGGGGCGTTGTGGTCGTGTTGCCACAAAAGCGGAATAGGAAGCTGGAATTTCGCCCCATCAGGAACAACCACGTCACCATAACGATCCGGCGTCGGCGTAGAGGCGATGCCCGTGATTTCCCGTGTGGTTTCATTGACCGCTTTCAGACTTAACAGGCTTACGGCCCGCTGTTGTTTCATGGGCTGAACTCCAGAAACAAAAAAGCCCGCGAAGCGGGCTTAGTTTGTTCATTAATGGTCAGAAGGAGGTGTTAAGGTTTTTGTTCTCGAAAGAGATTGGTTAATGGATGTGGAGATTAACTGAGTGATAACTAAACAATCTGGCAACAAATTAAGGACTATCAATCCCCCGCTTCAGAGTCGGGAGGAATTCGGACGCCTTTCCATTGCGATCGCCTGCCTTGCGGTGACGGTCGTCCTGTTATGCGTTCTGAAAACGTAAAGGAGTAGTGATGTTCTCAAAAAGTTTGGTTGTCGAATCCCGTCACATTGATTTTCGTGGTGTCGTTAACGGGATATTTCTTCCCTATTACATGGAATGGGCTCGCGACGACTTTCTAAGGACGGAACGGGGAATTGATATCGAACGACTTTTTGAGCAGGGTCAGGAATTCTTGACCCTGGAATTTTTCATTGGGTTTAAGAAGAACATCCCGCAAGGCGAGGTGATCACCGTTACGTGTCAGTTCGAACCGCACGAACTTTCCGATCGTCTGAAGGCCGTCCAGACTGTTCTGGTCGGTGATGATGTGTATTGTGAAGCTGTCTTTGTGTTTACCTGCATAAACAACGGAAAGACGACCTTACCAGCTGGGTTTCTTCCTGAACCATCCCATTAGTTCAACAGGGCGATATGTTCGCCCTTTCTTTCTAGGCAAATGATTTAAATGAAGAATCTCATAAAAAGAATAAAATTATTTTATAAAAGAAAAGTCCTAAAATATGAAGAAATAGATGGCATTCGCTATTACTACATATCAAAAAAACACGTTGCGCGTGTTTTTCAGGACGAAAAATCCGGGATGTTTATCGGATCATTCGATCATCTTCCGGGTATGGATTGCTTTTATTCGTATTATGAATCCGATATTCGTGCGAACGCTTGTAACTCACTGCGAAGTTATCTGAAGTATTCCAAGGAAAATGAATATTATGAAAAGTAAAAAAGGGCCGAATGGCCCTTTCTCTTATCCCCAGAACGTTTCTGAATCGAACCGAAATGGTTCAATGAACGCCGGTAAGCTTTCCTTTTTAAACTCACAATCGAGATAAACGGAACAGTTAAGCATTGGTAAGTGAATCGTTTTGCCGTGAGGGATGCCCAGATTATCCATCAGGATATCGGCATCAAACTCCCCCGCTTTCCGCATGGCTTCAAGGTTCACAATTAAATCATTGTTATTCATCATCAGGTTCCCGTGTCATGTTTGGGCCATTGTCACGAAACAGGCGACCAGAAAACACATAATCCATGCGGTAAGCAGACATAAAAAATCTTCAGATGAAGAACACACCATAATCTTTTTTTGTCGGACCGGGATTCATGGCCATAAGGGAAACCGCATCGAAGAGGGCCATCAGTGGATCGATTTTACCCGTCCCACTTGCCTGTTTAGTGATTAACGTGGCGTTACCAGAAGGAACCACCTTCGCATTTGAGACGCACCAGTTCATTAACGGCTGTTTGGCGTGGATCATAGATCCTTCAGCCAGCTTCCGTTCGGCGGTTTTTATCGCCCCACCCAAACGCCACCCCTGACTGATACCAATGATGGAATCCTGAGGAACGCCCGCTTCCACCATCGCATCGAGCAACATCCCAACACCAGCGGGGTCCATGCCGACTTTATCAAGCAAACCAGCGCTGTGAATCTCCAGTACCATTGACGCAATTTGTTCGAAGTCTTCGCCCACCTCGTCAATGATCGAGAAATCCCCATTGGCCACAAAGTCATTCAGTTTGCTTTCTTCGCTTTTACGGCGTTCGATAGCTTTCCTGGTCGCCCAACCATAAGACCACGATAACCAGAGGCGCGTAGTTTTGCATCGACCGACGATCGTCAGCCCTAATAAGTCATCAAGCCCACCACCATCGATACCAACACAGATGACTTCGGAACGGCGAAGGATGCTATCGAAGGTAATGGACGGATCTTCCTGTTGTTCCCAGTAATCCGCACCGGGCCAGCGGTCATTTCGCAGATTCAGACCGATTTCGACGTTCAGGTGTTTGGCCAGAAACTGCTGATAGGTCCCGTCCGTCTTATTCCGGTACTTTTTAAACTCACCTTCCAGCCAGCTGAGACTGACCGAACGACCGATGTTCGGGTTTGTCAGGTAAAAGTTTTCCGGTCGTTCATAAGTTTTGTTTTGGATCATTTTTTCCGGGAATTCATATAAGATCCCCAGTGTTTTCGGGTCGTGAATCTTTCCATCGCGCACATCCCGCCAGTAATCCAGCTTTTGTTTAAAGATCCCTGCGGGCGGTTCGTCGCTCTGGGTAGTCAGGAAGATCACCCAGCCTTCATTTCTGGACACCTGACCGCCCAGCGCTTCCATAAACATCGATTCGGCTTTGGCGCGCTTTCCGAAGATCCAGAGTTCATCTACCAAAATCCGCCCAGACTTTTTACCCGAAACCGTATCGGTATCCGCTGCGACTACCTTCAAGGAATTGCGATTGATCCGATGTGTAATGGTGCGTGTATGATCCTGAACGTGAAAGATGTCGGATAGTTCTTCATCAGAACGGATCATGGAGGCCGCTGGTTTAAAACTGTTATCCGCAACCTCTTTTGTCGGGGCCAGAATCAGGTGTTCTTCGTCTTCACGCCAGCACAAAATCAAAGCGGTAAGCATTATTCCTGCTGCGATGGTCGATTTCGTGTTTTTTTTGCTGATCAGAAGCCCATATTCACGGATCATCTGGTTTCCGGTTTGTACGTCATAGCCACCGAAGATCGCCTTCACAAAATCAAACACAAACTGGTCGCTACATTCCCCGAAGGTCGGCTTACCTGGTAAGTCGGAAATGCGAAGTCGCTTAAAGATGTTAAGACCGATTTCCGCGATATCCGGGAATATGGGCGGCGGAATAATCGACTGTCGGTTTATGAGCCTGTCGGCCCAGTCTGGGCAATCTGTGTTCCACGTTGCCATTACGATCCCCGATTCCGTTAAACCGTGTTATTAACCACCAGCTGAGGCGCGGCCATTGCCGTAAAAGAGTTCGTCGCCTTTTTCGCGGCGTTGTTTTTGTCCTCTTTTTTGCCCGTTTTGCCGACTTTATTCGTCACATACGGGGCTAATTTGGCCGCTGCATCGAGTGCCAGCTTCGGATCGACAAACAAACTATCGTTCATAATCTTTGTCATCACCTCCAGCGGGTCTTTAATGATTTTTTGTGCGACCAGCTTCGGGACTTTTTCGGTGTCTTCGGGTTCATGGACTTCTTCTACGGGTTCTCTGGGCGGAAGCTCCTGATTAACCCGCTCCATATAGCTCAGAACGTCCTTATCTTTGGATAACTGGTGGCCTTTATGTTTTGCCGAGGCCGCACTATAACCGGCCTTAATAGCTGATTGCGTCTGGTTTAATCCTTCCATGATCGCATCGGCATAGTTCTTTTTTTTAGTTGTCAGCATGGATTTATGTCCTATTTCTTACCCGATGCGTGTTTTTTGGCGAATAATTTGGCGTGAAACAGGCAATCATCGAAGATTTTTCCCTTTTTAGAGGATGAATGCGCCCGTTTGTAGTAAGAAATCGCCTCTCGCGCACCGATATTACAGGCTGATTGATCGAATCCCTGTCGGGTCAGCTCTGCGATAATGTTCTTTTCGATAAATTCGATTTCATTCATCGGCTGGGATCAGCTCAGGTTCAGTGTCGGGCTCATCTTTGGCTTGCCCAAGATCCGGGATCACCATCTGTGAAAATTCTGTGATTTGCTGTGTCGCAATTTTGATCATCTTAATGTGACGTTTTCGGACGAGCATTTTCCGTGAACCTTCCTGTCCGAATTTCTCAAACGATCTTTTGTCCTGTCGGCTGATTTCGTTTTGTAATTCGATGACAGCCTTATTCTGTATTTCAGGAATCGTCAGGTTTTCATCGTTCTGGCGGTCAATTTCTAGCTCGATCAGGTCCAAAAGCCATCGCCTGAGGGTCTTTGCCTGCTTAGTTTCGGCCAACATTCCAACCAAATGAGCCCCACGGGCTGAGAAAACACGGGTTTTTTTCGACGCTAACCCATTGATATTCCCGCTGATCGTCACAGTGACGATCCGGCTCATACCTTCCGTAAACTCATCTTTATTACGTCGATAAATGTTAGAAACGGCGGTACTTGTGGCGTAACCCAGCATTTCGGCAAGGTCAGCACTGGTAAACCACACCTTCCCATCACCGGCATCGTAAGCGGTGACTTCGTTCCCCTTAAATGCCAAAACCTTCGGCTTCATCTTCGACACGTTTTCTCCTGGGTTGAGCATTAAACGCACTGCAAAGCGATCCACCTCAGTCGATCTCAGGTGGATCACCTCATAAACGAAAAAAAAAATTTAAATGACTTTGGGCGAGGTTTAAAAAAGCTTGACATTAAAAACTTTTTTATACCCCCCACCCCGTTCGGAAGAATTCTTTTTAAAATAAAAAATCCACTAAATCAGTGGGTTACGAATTTCAATTGAATTTTAATTTCAGAATAAAATGAATTTATTCAGACCAATTTGTTACGACGATCTGAGCGCCACCAGCTGCTTTTGCTTTCATATAAATAACGACAGGTGGCCTGATCTCCAGAATGGTTCCGCTCATTGTGTGCCATGCCGTGCTGTCTGCTGAATCAGCATATAAAACAGCGCCAATAATTGATGTTATATGCGCACCATTCGAACCATCTGTTATCTGAATGGCATCCTGTGTCAGCTCTTTAACGTCGGACATAGCTCCCCCATGACATCAGAACGTGAAGGTTATCTGTTGAATGTACCGTGTCGCCCATGCCTGAGAAGACAAAGGAATAACAGCCTGATTATTCGTGAATGTGATTGTGTTCTGAGTGTTGTCAGAATAATGAATCATTATTCCCTTAGCCACACCGGGATTATTGACCACAACAGATGAAGCGGATCTTATATTCTGTTCAGTCGTACCATTAAAAATAGGTGATGTTGGAACAGTACCCATTTCAACTTGTGGGGCTGTAGCTTGCATATTGTTATCAGTTAATCGGCGAAATACAGATGCAACACAATTCCCGACCGGGACATTCAAACACTTTTCATAAAGGTAACTGGATGCTGTTTCGCGTTGTGTATACCAGCGAAGATCAGATTGAGTGTCATTTATAAATGGTTCAACTACACGTTCCCAATCTGGACCTGTTCCAGGATCAACCATAGGAACAAGAAAAACGCCGTCATTTACATTAAACAAACTCACAAAAACTTTCTGGGTTTCGGTCTGGATAACTGGGAACTGGCTTACAACTGAAGCGGCAATGGTGACAATCGTTCCAGTTGAGAACATCCAGCTACCATCGACACCGGGCCCACGAATATCAGAAACACCTGAGTCGATAGCATAGTTCTTCGCTTCTGGCTCTGGTTCATGCCTCCCGATAGCAACACCATTTAAGAATTCCAGTGGCCATTCGTTTTCGTTGCTGGTAGCAAGGTTTGATCCTGAATCGTAATACGTGTGGGACGGTCCAGAATAAGTTACTCGCGAATCTAACGTTGGGGATGTTAAGTCGATTGGCGATAGGTCGATGCCATCTTTCAGGAACTTAATTCTGGTCGCGTATTTCTCGCCCCAGTGCCATGTGGCAAAGGGAAGATTTATTGCGTTCGCACCATTAAAAGAAATTATTTCGCTTGTCTGGTCAGAATAAATAACAGCAATACTCACCGCATCGCCCTGAACCGGAATCGATACAGATGAAGCGGCGCGAGTTAATGTCGCGTCACCTTCAGTAATTATCGGTGATGTTGCATAAGGGAAGTTTCCGATTTCGATAACACCGATTCCGCCGTGAAAGAAATCTCCATCAGCTAAACGGGCATACCAGCTAAACACATAACTATCGACAGGAATTGCGCCATCCTGAGTTAAAAAAACAAACGGGACACCTGAACTGTCATCAAGATCGCGAGCTAACCAGATCCGGCAACGACTAGCCGATGTTGTTGTGATCGGGAAAGCTAAACGGGTCCATTTATCAGTTAAGTTGTACGGGGTTCCCGGCTGAAGGTCTACACCTCCGACATCCTGTGAAACCAGATAATATTCCGAAATCACGGGTAAAAGTGCGATAGCTTTTCCATCTGGCGCACCGCTTGCATCAACGCTTAATGTTGAACCTGTCGAGACGATAACGTTATTAGAAACGGTGCTGGCTCTGCAATTCTGTTGAAAGTTTGTCGCTTGTGGTTCAGGCAAGCTTCGCCCAACGGCGACTCCATCACGATATTCTAGCGGCCATATGTTTTCATCTGCCGTCTGAAGTAATCCGTTTTGCGCCCAATATAAATGAGTCGGACCACTATAAACGGCCCGAACATCGAGTGTTGGCGATAAAAGGTTAATATCAGGAATTGTGGTCGGCGGGACTGGTGTTATTGCGGTTCCGTTTCCGCCACCAACTGCTTCAGCTGTATTAGGTGGAATAACGCCGGAATTCACCCGCGCACCACCTACTATCAGGGTTTGAGGCGAAATGGGCATGATTTATCCCTTTATCGAATAGCAGGAGCCAGTTCGAGCACCATGGCTTCATAACGGGTTTTAGACATGATCACCACGGATTCTTCGGAATCACGAACCACTTCAACGGGCTCAGTGTGGGCGAAATCCATGAACGTTAATAAATCCTCTTCAAACTCCGCTTCAGTTATCGTTTTCAACGTCCCATATCTCCTTTGGTTTTTTTCCTGTGACAGCCATCTTCGCCGCTACAGAGGATTTGTGTGTTTTCAATAACGTCTTCGCCGCCCAGATAAAGCGGAATTTTGTGGTCGAGCTCGAATCCATGCGGATATTCGGTCAGCCTCCCGCACATTACACAATGCGGATCTTTCTTCCAGACCACTAATCGACGTTTCTGAAGCGTCACGCCGGTAATTCGGCGATCGGCAACGGTCAGTGTTTTAAGCTGTTGTGTGTTGGCGTTTGCCAGTCTGGGTTTCAGCGTTCTTAACCTAACCACTTTGAACCACCCTGGAAGAGTCGCCATGCTTTGCGGCGTTCTGTCCTGTTGTGTTTGTCGGGATGAAGCTCGACAACATTAGTATCAGCATGATCCACCAGCGAGAAGGCTGGATAAATAACGTTACGTCTGTAACCGTCGCTTATCGCGTAATCCGCGCCTTTTTTCGGATTCCAGTGGGTCAGAATCTGGGCGATATAACGAGTCGGTATGGTGTAACAGACTCCATGAACAAGACGGTTCAGACGAATAAAGTCCGTTCCATGCTTATCGCAATCAATGAGTCGCGTGGCTATTTCCATCTGACGTTGTGGCGGTCTTCCTGTTCCCAGATAGAAACTGATCACATCGTCAGGAAAACGTTCAATCCACTCGTAAGCCATATAATCGAAACCGGGAACGGGCTGGGCGTCATCTTCTAAAAATATGACCTGTGCGTTCTGTTGACTCGCCCACTCCAGCGCGCGGCGATGATTCCAGTTGCTGCCGTGGTTTCCGGGATCGATGAACAGTTTAGCAGCCAGCTTGTAAGCCAGCCGTTCGGCCTGTTCGCGCCGGGAATGATGCCCGACGACGCAAAACATTATTTGTGTCGCCACAATGCGAACTCTTTTCCCAGACCATTAGTTTTAAATACGGTATGAACAGCGGGACCTGTCACGATCCTGTCGATATGACGATAACTCACCATTCCGAACGCCATCATATCTCCAACAGATACGGCCTTTTTCCGCTTATCCCAGAAATTCGTGGATTCGACATTGGAATAAATACGAAGAATTGAATGAGCAAACATCATTACGTCTTCACGCGAACCACCGAGAAGACCGGCGTTTAACATGGTGTCGTGACGATGCGCGCTGATGAAATCCTGATAAATTGGCTCAGGATGATTCTGTGAAGCCCATGTGTCATTGTAGGTTTTTGGCTCAGAACCGACGTAAATCTTCCCCGGAACCATTTCATCCCACGGCTGGCGAAGCATTTCGACATCTGTTCCGTCAGTCACCCAGACTTTGTTTATTTCAGGATGGGCGCGGAGAAATTGCCAGACGTGCAGCCAGCGAAGGAAATAAACGTTCATGTTCACTTCAGCCACGGGAAACAGCTGGGCTTCTTTCGGAGCGGTTTTGAGCTGATCAGCAAGCACGATGGCAAAGCCGCCACGAATGGAGCCTGACCATTCATTTAATAGTTCAGGATTTACATCCAGACGTTTTTTCCGCTGCGGGTCTGGGTAAGCCGTGAGAAACGTCGTTATCACCGCATTCACCTGTTCGTGGATATTCACAAAACCAGCATATTCAGTTTTACGACGTTGATTATGAATGCCGACATTCCGACGAACCTGTGTTTCACGGTCTATCCGGTTCACTGTCCGTTTGATGCTTGTGTGTTCATCTAGCGAATAGATCAAACGGTTCGAACCGACGACATCGGCAAAAGCCCAGCTGGTTAAGCCATAATGATAAATTCGCATAGCCAGATCGGAATGTTCGTACATACCGCGCTGATAAACAGGGTCAAACCCGCCGACCGCGTGAATCGCGCTGATATGGTAATACAACATCACGCCGCGTTGTCCTGTGTACGCAATATGTTTATCGTCCTGAAACAGAACAGACAAATCGCGTAATTTGATGTTTACCGCGAGATCAAGAAACTGATAGGCAAGATGCGGTTCAGGAGAGTCGATATAAGGCTTTTCCCACCCTTCCACGATTGGCCACGCGTCATCATCGAATAAAAACAGCTCTTCGCAACCGGCATCAACTAGGGCCCGCAAACACGCATTTTTGGCCTGAACAATGCCGCGTGAATCCTCAAAACGTATAAGTTCCACTTCCTCAGGAACGACAGCCGGAACAGTTGAACCATCGTCAACGACCACAATTTTCGCACCAACAGGCAGACACTTAAGCTGACTTTCGAGGGCTTTGGCGAGGGTATCAGGCCTGTTATGTGTGGTTATGGCGATACCAATTTTTGAAACGCTTTGGCGGTTCGGCGCGTAGCTAACGCCATTAATGACGACATCCATCGGTAATCCTGGGCGAATTAGAATTTATTATTCATGAAATTTAAAAAGGCAAGTAACGCGGCCAGTTCCACATCGTTCGGTTCGATCAGTTCGGTTTCAAGCTCTGGGATTTCATCCGGGTCCGCATGGTATTGAAGATTCAACGAATAAGCGCCGTTGGCTGGTGCGTTTTCGTGTAGACACGATTTCAGCTTTTCAAAGAGCGCCGTGTGTTGCGCGTCCAGATCATCCGCACCGACACCAACAGTTTCGCGAACGATGGCTTCGGGTTTCGTGCGAAGGATATCTTTAATGTCGCTTGCGGACAGTTTGGATTTCGATGAACCAAAAACCGCGATCATTTCCGGGAGCGGCGTCGGGTTTTCTGCGTTGTCATCATTGCCAAAACGCATTTTGACGCCCTTATCATCATACGTGGCCCAGCTGTCTCCTGTTTTGAGGAGCGTGGTCCCGTCTGACTTATGACGGATAACAAGATCGAACGATTTGGTCTGGCTCATTTCTGCTGTTCTCGATATGGATTAGTGTTTTAAGGAATAGCAAACATAAGAATAACCCTCAACGACCCAGGGATTTTTTCGCACTGATTGAGAGGTTAAAATTCTGCGGGAAACTACTCTTAGACCGTTTTTCACAACCTAAGGATTTGAAATGTCGTTAATATCTCCACATCCGGGCGTCGAAATTACTTTTCGATTAAAAATGGTTAATGTGACGCCGTTCCAGCTGGCGAAAGACATTGATGAATCACCTGTATTGATAACACGGGTACTGAAACGCAAAACGCACTTAACGGCTGTTCTGGCGATTAAGATCGGAAAGGCGCTCAGCATTAAGCCGGAAACGCTGATGGACATGCAGGGGCGACACGATATTTCCCGTGTGATAGAGCGCACAAAAACGGATTTTATTACCCCCTATCCGCGCTGCTCATAACGGGGAATTCGCTCAATTTGAGGCGATTTCTGTGGTCATTCTTTTAAAGTAACTTTGCTTATTGTCTAGGAGTTACAAAAATGTCACAGACGATTCATCCCCATCCAGGCGGAATTCTGAAATCAAAGTTGAGAGACCAAAGAATTCCGTTTTTTGAGCTGGCTGATCGTATCGATTATGATGAAAACATCATAAAAGACGTGATCGACGGCAAATTACCTATTTCACCTCGCCTGTCCATCAAACTCGCAAAGTTCTTTAAGGATCCGATCGATTACTGGTTAAAACTCCAGATTAACTACGAACTGGGACTGGTCTCGTTTGAATCTAGTTACGCGAAAAAGCTTATCCCTGATCCGATGTCATTCCCTTTACCTGACCGATTTGGCTGAACAATGTGCTAGGCGGGAAAACCCCGCCTTTTTTTACAGATACAAAGCGTCGCTCAGCCGTTCCAGAATTACCTGTGTCCCAGGACTAATTTCCTCCCCTGCCATAGCCACTTTAATCGCATATTCAAGAATTTTTTCGCAGTCTCTGGAATTATTCAGAATCCGGTTAATATTCATCAGCATTTTATCGGACGTGCTTTTATAATCCGCCGTCAATTTCGCTATCAGGTTTTCCGAAATAATCTGATAAACGAACTTATTGTTCGCCATCGCGGGTTCTTCAGTCACAATTTGTTCGATAACTTTCAGCTGTTCAGAGGTCGGCTGGTGTTCGGCAAACGCGATCAGATAAATAGCATCGACCAGAATAATCCCGAATAGTAACTTTTCATCCATAAGGGCTTCTTCAGGGGAATCTTTCATGGTATCTCCTCAGGTAGTGGCGCTAACGACTTAGCGCTTCGTCGAAACGATACCGACCATGAAAAATGAGAATTCCTATTCTGAGCGAAATTCCTTCAGATAATCCTCAAAATCAAGGGATAAGGCATCAGCCAGTTCAATCGCCACGACTTCTTCAAGGTCTGTCAGATAACCTTTATTGCCAGCGATATTTAAATACATGATCATTGCTTTATCAGCCAGGTCGGGATTTTGTGACAGTGAAGTAACACCATAAAGGAGATCGTCCACCGCATCTTCAGGGTTTTCCTCCAGCTGGTTCCAGATGGCTGAAACCTGCTGGTCGATGGATTCAACACCTTTGGGAAAATCTAACATTTCCCGAAGCTCAGGCCGGAACAATCCTTTTGCAAACGCCGCAAGCAACATGACTCTGATCCCAGACATGATTTCCTGAGTGATGTTATTCATTTTTTCGCGCGTTCATGATCAGAAAGAGAATCGCCAGAATGACTCCATCAGAAAACGCGGACGCCAGATTACCCAGCAAATGAAACACGATGAAAAAGAGCAGAACTCCGGGGAAGTAGAATTTTTCTGGGAATTTATTCAAGGTGATTTTCCAGCCGCAATCCGAGAACCAGTGCGATTTGTTCCAGCACCTTCATTTCTTTGGGCTCGATCTCCCCATCCGCTTCGGCGATGGCCACGGCCACATCCATCACGTCTTCCGCTTCGCGTTGATCGCCTTTCACGTCCTCGATTTCACGCAACGCAGCACGACGACCAATTTTATAATCCGTCTCTAACAGATTAACGATGCGAAGCGTGATTTCGTTAATCTCTGATGCGAAGTTATTTAGTGTCGGGCTGGTCTTCAGTACCTGATCGATTTTGGCCCGCTCCAGCGCGTCACATTCGCCATCAGCATAAGCCACCAGCCACGCGGCATTAATCACTGCCTGAGCCAGATCCCGCTTTTCAAATTTCTTTATCTCATTCGTTGCGCGGTTTGCGCGCTTTTTAAGGAAACCAAACATGTTTTGTCCGTCCTTTAGTGAGTGAACCAGCGCCCAGGAGAAAAACTGCTGAGAAGGACAGATCTTCTCCGCTGGTTCACTCCTAAAGGTTCTCAGTGGGTAAAACGCTTTGGGCAAAGCGTAGGCAAAAAAAAAGCCTGAACAAGACGTTCAGGCTTTTATATCAATTGAGGTAAGCAAGTTCAGGAATCAGTAAACGTTCAACACCAGCCGCTTTCCGAGCACCACCAGCGCTTTCTGTATTGTGTCAATTTTCGTGGCGTGACTCAAATTGAAGATTCGGGTGATCTCCTGTCTGGGGAGTTCCATCCGCCGCGCGAGCTCCGCGTTCGTAACGTCCTGACGAACCACTTCATTCAGAAGCAACACCTTTGCCGCCACCGAACAGGGAACCTGAATGAAATCCTCTCCCGGTTCGCTGGGGACCGGTATGGCCTCCCGATTCGCAAAGAATTTATCGAACGTAAAAATCAGTGCGTCTTTGCATCGTTCGATCGCGCTTTCGCGCGTCGTTCCATCCCCTTTAGCTTCAGGTAGGTCACGACAAGTGACGACAAAGCCGCCCCCGCGATGTAAAACGTCCACTGGATAGCGCATAACATCAATTTTCCCCCTTTTTATCATCATCCGGGGAAGTGTAATCAAAAGCGCTGACATCGACCAGTTTGATGTGTGCGAAAAAAACCCTGACCGAAGCCAGGGTGAAGTTTGTCAAATGCTACTAGGTTTGAGGTAAAGCGCAGTAGTGCTCAGGTTACAAAATTAAACTGGTCAGTATAGAGGTTGAAGGCGCGACACAGACCGCTAACGACGTCGATTTTCTCAGGAGAGACGACTTTATTCGATTTCACGACATCAAGCGCCATATTGATGATTTCAACGCGTTCATCATGATCCAGATCAAAGCGGGAAATCTCAGAAATGATAGATGATTGGGCGTCGTAATAATCCAGATCCAATCTTCCCTTTAATTCATCAAGTGCTTGTAAAGAAAATTCGGTGACATTATCCAGTCGTTGCGCCTGATGGATCTGAATATATATTTCTTCCAGTTCATTTTCACTCTGTCCATATGGGGCAAAGGAAACAAGACACATTGACGCGATCGCTGCGAAGGCAAATTGTTGTTCGTTATCCAATTCCATAAAAACCATCCTACACGAAACATTTATATTAATGATAATACCCAGTAAAGGCTATTTTATCGCTATCGCAGTGCTTTGGGTTTGCATTTTTGCAAAAGGTTTTGTTTTAAAAATGTACAACAAAAACCGCTCCAAATGATCAATGTGTTACGCGGAACATTCAGATCGCTCAGATTAATACGTTTTCAAAGAAGTCGACGTTAAGATGTCTTCGCCGAGCCACGATCGGCAATAACTAAAGATGTGCAATTGAAGTCTCGTCATTTTGGCCACCTGGACAGGTGGCCTTTTTTTTGGCTTCACTTCCTGACAGCCGCCCACCTGCCAGACTGGGAAAACGTCAGGGAAAACCACTATCTGGACTTATCCCGGAAAACGGTCTGAACAGGAAGTGAAAAGACAGTGAAAACCAAAGGAGGAAAGCAATTCGCGAGCAGTACACGACGGATTTTCACTATCTGCGTTAAGGTTATGCGGTTTTATTCAATCCTTCAAGACGACTCAGGTATTTTTCGCACGAAATAAGAACAATTATTTTGTCTTTTCCGATAAAACCGCCTCCGCGTGAAGCTCTTCGAATACGCAGACACTTAACATATCATCGTAAATGGGTTTAAGTTGTCGCGAAAACGTGGGCTGTGATAACTCAGGTATAATCGCCTTCAGTGACCGAAACAGCTTACTGGCCGGAATGGGCATAAATCCACGCCCGAGACAGCGCGGGCAGTCTTTTAAGTGATGCTGGCCATGATTATATGACCGTTCACGGTCCAGCACTTTCCCCCGTCCTTTACAGCTTTCGCATCGTGATTCCGGGTTTTCGGGCGTCTGGCAATAGTTTTCATATGCATATAGGGCGATTAAATAGATTGCCCTTGCCCGCTGCCGAGCGCTTAACGTCTTCATCACCTTCGCTTTCACACAGCGCGCCCTGACCCGCTTCATCAGCAACGAAACGGCTTTATTCTTATCGTTCTGAGACAGCCCGATTTTTCCAAAGAATGCCGCGATGCCGAACCCGGCTTCGTTCTGGGTCATGCCGAGAGCAGCGATCGCATCTGGACCCGTTAAGTTATCCGGGCTGGTGGACCGTGTTTCGTCATCAATCCGAGATGACTTCGGGAAATGGAATCGAATCGTGTTTTCAAGTTTCATGACGCTTGTCCTGACCGAAGTTTTAACAAGTGGTCGGCACGACGATTAAACACCGTCTTTATCCGCCGTAAATAGGAAGAATCAAAGCGACGCTGAGAATGATCCTTCTCCAGTCTGGCGACGATAGGTTTCCCAAACCGGCGAATAAGGCCTTGTCTCAGGCGCACGATGTTTCCCGAACGTTCACGGTTGCAGTGTTGGCAACAGGTTACACAGTTAAAGACATTGAACCGAAGATGACCGGCGGATCCTCTGGAACGATAATGGCTTGCGTCCACAAAGGAACCCGCGCGTCGCGTGTCGTTATTATTCAGCAAACAGCCGCAGGCGTGACAGTTTCGACCTTCATCCCGAACACGGATATAATAATTAAACGCTGTCTGGGCTTCCTGATTGAGTCTGCTCCAGCTTTTGGCACTGAAGACCCTCGCGCGTTTTTCCGTGCGTTTTTGATGGGTCAGTGATTTTACTTTTTGGAGTTTTTTATATTCAAGGGAACAATCGAAAGTGTTGCAGACCTTTTGAGTCGTTCTCCACGGAAGAAAGTGCGTTCCGCAGATGATACAGGTCTTTTCTTTGGGTTTAGCGGCCATAACGATTCCTGATAACAGGTTTCAAAAATGTCGCTGAGGATTCCTAAAAGAAAGCCAGCTGGCGCTGGCTGGTCTGTCGTTATCTCATAACCACATCGGGTTCTGGAAACAGTGCTGGGATTTGGGGACATAGTTGGAGACGGGAAGGAATGCGGTCACGACATAAAACCGGGGATCGCCGGTCAGGTGTTTTTGAGCCTTCACGCCGCGAAGCTTGTAAGTGTTCAGGAGCTGGTTCGCTTCGCGTTCTTCCATCGGGTAATGCTGAAACCATGACTTTTTCATATTTGTCCCCGTGCTTGTTTTAGAAGTTGATCGAGTTGATAGACTTTAGAGTTCAGTCGACACGCATCAACCGAAGACAGTTTCTTTATTTCTTTCGGCAAGGCTTTATCTTGCGGTCGGGGTTTTCTGGGTAAATAAGGTCGACCGAACTCTGGGAAATCTTCAGTCAGTCTGTATTCAGTAGGCGCTTTTTTAGATACACGACGACGAAGTTTATAATCTTTGAACATTCCAAACAGAACTTCTTTCAATAAAAAATAAGGCGCGGTTTGACATACATTAAAATAAATATCATCGACTGTGGCTTTCTCGAAAGACTTCAGATAACGAGTAATGGCCAGTTCAATTTCGTCGATGACAAGCTGATTTATATGATTCATTAAAATCCCTTTATTTTAATAATAGTTTCGCCCGCCTCATTTATGGCGTTATTCACATCGATAAGTCTGAACTTCGCATTTTTAATACGGGCGCGGGTGTTGGTTTCTTCTCGCTTAAGGTTTTCAACCTCCAACCGACGGCGGTCGATTTCACTGCGAAGTGTGCGAAGCTGAAAATCCAGACGGGTTTCTTTTTTTGCCAGGGACAACAGATAACCGAACGGGTCCAGCTGTGCGCCACAAAGACGACACTTTATCGATCGTTCGAACTCAGAAACCAGAATGTTATCGTGGGGACAATACTTCGCCTCTGGCGGTTGGGTGTCTTCGACAAAGTTTTTCATTTCGTTGATGTCTGCGTTCGGGTCGTGATGCTGCCTGAACTCGACGACGTTGTTCGTTTCTTTTCCCATGCTTACTGAACCTGTTTTCTCATGTTCTGGAAGTATTCAGAATTTTCACTGATCTTCAGAAGACATCCGATCCCCAGACACCAGCCGTGAACCTGAGTCATGAACATATACATTTCACCGGATTTCAGGGTAGACGTTCGCTTTAGTCTTTCCCTCACAATCCGAGCGCCGCTCTTAACATCGATATACTCTGTTTCTTCGAATCCGAGGAACGTGGACTTCATAGCTTCTTTGCACCACTCCGGGGAACAGTATGGTCGTCCGTGGTCGATTAGATATTGGCTAAGCTGGCGCATCCAGCCGTGAAACATGTTGTTCTGGGAAAGGCTCCGCTTTTCCTGCCACGGTTCAAGCCGAATTCGGAAGGACTGTCCGCCGTTCAGACTTTGCCGGATAACGTCTCCGACGGCGTGGAAATTTTCAGAAGACAAACGGATCCCTTCAGGCGGGAATATCATTCCACCTCCTTAATCTCAGCTGAAGGATGTGGGCGCGAGCGCGCCCGATGGGTTAACGATTGGCTTTAAACATAGCTTTGATGCGGGCGATGTTATCCATGGCGACTTCAGGACTGGAGACAATCACCTTTTCTTCGATCTGGGGAACCGGCTCTGGAACCACAAAACCATCGGCGATCTTCTGGGACAGTTTTTTTATTTCCTGTTCACAGACTTTCTGTGTCTCTGAAACGGTCAGACCTTCCAGCGTCATCTTTGCGCTGACCGCCGTCACCAGCCAATATTCCGCGTTATTGGTCCACGGATAATCTTCTGGGGATTTGTATTGAAATCGCTTACCACGAAACGCCATAACGCGATCATAAAGTTCAGAGGAAGCTGGCAAACCATATCGGTCCGCCTCGCCCATTTTACACCACGCGATAAACTCACCGGGCGACGGAAGAAACGGCTTTTCATGCTTGCGCGCCATCTTCATCCCGGCTTCAATCTGGTCTGAATGATAGATTTCATTTTCCGCGATGGCCTTAACCCACTGACGGCGCAATTCGTTTAATTGCTCCTGGTCTTTGATGGTGGCCATCATTGCCGGAAATGTTGCCCTGAGCTGTTTGAACAGGCTGTTGAATATATCTATCGCCTGCTGGGATATTTGCTCAGGTTTTTTTTCAGGATGTGTCCCGCCAATTACTGAGAGTTTGACGGCATCGCGGTTTTTAATGGCTTCCGCCAGTTGTTTCATAATTCAAGCCCTTCCGCCCAGTCAGAGTTATCGAAATCCAGAACGGGACGATTAACACTCACAGTTGGTTTCGCGCTGACTTGCTGACTTTTTGGAAAGATGGTTTCCCAATGTCGACGCAGTTTCGAAGGGCTTAACACGTTTGTTTGCCAGAATCCATCTTTATTCGCCCATTTAAACGCCTGAGCGATTTCGCGATGGTTCGAACGGGTCGCTAACCGAAGTAACCGAAGATCGTTAGCCCATGCTGACCAGCTGGGTTTCTTCGTCGTGGGGATCACCTCAAGAATTTTTGAAAACATCCATTCGGCCAGCTTCAGATCATCGGCGGTCCCCCAAAACTTGCCGGATGGTGACTGAATAGCGGCGTCGGGATGGATGGTAGATCGGGATCCAGTTTCGGATCTACCATTAATTTTCCGTGACGAAGAGATCCTTTTAAGATCAGTATTTAAATCATTATTGTTCTGTGACGCGTCAGGTGACGCTTCTGGTGACGCATCTGGTGACGCAAAAGGTGATCCACCATCACCGCCTGATGCCTTGTTATGACTGGCTTCAAGTGACGCAGAAGGTGACGCATTAAGTGACCCAGAGGGTGACGCAGAAGGTGACGCAGGAAATGACACCATATTTTGGGGTGGATTTTGCGTTTCTACATCGCCACCAGCAATCAGATCCAAGGTCGATCCGCCGTCGATCTCCTGATAATCACAATAATTTATCAGGTAAATTATGGAGGTATTGCCTTTAGTCTTAACCGATAACATTCCCTCATTCTCAAAAAATTTAAGCAAACGGGCGACCGCGCGACGATCGAGCGGGTTTCCGCGTGACGGGTAGATCCGGCTTCCTAAGATGGCACAGGTTGTCACCAGCTCGCCGGGTTGTAATGCCCACTCTTTTCCGCCGAACGTTACCGTTCGCGCCTTAAAACTGGCTTCAGCGAGTAATCGAATCCAGAGAGCCAGCTTGATCGGGTCACGCGTCCAGTCTGCATGTAGCAAACTTCGGAACAGCGAAAAGTGTCCGAGCTTCTGATTCTGCAATTTTTTCCCCCGAATGTTTTTTTCACGGGTGAAGTCATGGAGTGTGAATTGTTGTTTCAACACATCACCCCCACAAACAAACGGGAGGATATAACCTTATCTTTAATATGGTTTTTATGATGACGATTTATTTTTATCTGGGTGCTATAATCGCACCGGTTCCATAAAGCTTTCATTCGATCCACCTCTGATTCGATCAAGGGTTCCCCGCTCCACGAGGAACCTTTTTTATTTTGTGTCAGGCGACACCAGAGAAGTTAACAAAGGAAGCGAAAACCAAAATTCTGTTCGTGTGACATTGACTGTAAATGCTTAATCTGTACTGAAGTTTTATTGTTTCGGAAGTAACCATATTGTGTTTAATTTTTGTCCGCATCTGACCGCATTTCTTCTATCAAGAGTTGCGCCACCTCCTTCGCGAGTCTCGTCAAATCGTGATCCGGCACGTTATAACCTATATACGCAAGAAACAGCGCAAATTTCGGAACGTGCGTTTCCTTCCATCTCACCATCTGGGTTCTATTGACCCCAACAGCTTTCGCTAAGTTTTCGGGACCATGCATATCGATTGCATTTAGTAGGATTGATTCGATTTCTTTCGCTGTGCGTGTGTGTGCATTACTCAAGGTTTAAACTCCTCATTGATAGGTAATGTTTCGGTTATCATGCGCGAATACGAACGTCGTCGTAAACGATAAAAAAACCGGATTGTTAAAGAGCGTTGTACTTTTCGCTATGGATGCGGAAAGAGTTCAGGAAGATCTGGGCGAATTTGATGTGGCAAAAAATGGCCATCTGTGGCGCGCGATAAGGCAAAGACATGTTCAGGGGAAACGCGCTTGAAGTTGTGCAACCACTTCCAAACCGCGCCCTGAGTTACGCCACAAAGGTCCGCCACTTTCTTCTGGCTGCCATGCTGTTGAATGGCAAACCGGACAATTTCGTTCACCGGTTTTAATTACCTCAGTATTTAAAAGGTAAGCCATCATAACTCCCTGGGTATTCGATTTGCAATGCCCCGATTTCTAGAGGTTTGAAGATTAATGTCACTGTCTGAACGTATGAAGGCGATGCTTAAAGCCAGACACCTTTCACAAGGCGAGCTCGCGCGACGTGTCGGAATTACACAAGGCACGATTTATAAACTTGTTGCAGGACATGCGAAATCAAGTAAAAAAATTGTTGAAATAGCTCAGGCACTTGGGGTCAGGGCTGAATGGTTACTGACTGGCGAAGGCGATCAGTATGTTGCCGGTTTCAAGAATCTTAACCATAATTCGAACCGGCATGAATTAGGGTCTGATCCCGAAAGCCTAGAGGTCTATGAAAGGGCCTCCCCCCTCATAGGCGGGGAGATCGATATTCCGTTACTTGTTGATTTAGAAAGCGCGTTTGAGATCTCGCCGTTTCCCTTTAACACGTACAACGGCCCAACAATGCGCATTGAAAAAAAAGATTTAATGAGCTTTGGAGTAGACGAAAGCGGTTCTGATTTGATAGCGATTTCTGTTACCGGGGATAGTATGGATCCGGTTTTACCGGAAGGTTCGAAGATTGGAATTAACCTCAGCGAAAAAAGGATAATCGATGGCAAAATGTATGCGGTAGATCAAAGCGGATGGATACGGCTTCGAATGCTGTACCGTTCCGGCCCCAACGAAATCACCCTGAAAAGTTACAACGTGGATAACTATCCCGAAGAAAAACTTCCAATGGACCAAATCGAAGTGTTAGGAAGAGTCTTTTTTTCACAGCGCGCCATGTAATCCCTTCTTATCAATAACTTATCTATGCCCGCCTGATTTCTTGCGGGCTTGATAAATACCACGGTATTAATTTTTTGATATCAGTCACAAACACGCCCCCACCTTCCCCTTCAAAAACCTAAGTAGTTGACCAGTTAAATCCTTTGGTATTTAATGCAGGTGTTGAACGGCGCAACGTTAAAGCGTCGGACGCCCGGCGTGTTCAGGATGAATGTCAATGGTGCGCTCTGGTTTTCATCCAGACATTTTTTTCAATAGAAAATATCTGAATGACGACCTATGTCCAGTAAAGCGATGAAATCACACAGATTATGATTCTTTTTGTTCTTATTCATGTTTTGTTAACGCCTCTGTAACTGAATTCCAGAGGCTTTGGCTACATGATCAGTTTGTTCGATTACAAGTGTTCATTTGTGCGACGAATCCGTAATTTTTGCTAATGCCTCTTGAATCTTATGTTGGTTGGGCCGCGAATATCCTTATGAATTATAAGGTTTTCGCCCAAACGTTTTGTTTTAACGAATCTACATTTAAGAAGCAGGAGTTTTTATGGCTGTTAACAGTTTACCGAATAAATTCTGGAGACCCCTCGCCGAGGTAAAGAACTTTGTCGAGAAAATGAGCGGCGGTGTCAAACTCCCTCAGATGTCCCAGAAAGTGAAAAGCTTCGCCATGCTTAGCAGGAAAGATAAGGATATACTGATTCGTTATCTCAATGAGCGTGATTGTATCCACGTTATACAGGCCAGACCTTATTCAGGCGGCAATCTCACCACCTTTTTCTATCATCATAAATTTGGTCTACCTGACGTTATCCCCGGCTATGACTGGTCCGGGCGGAAAGCAAAAATAACCATGCCCGTCGAAGATGTTCCGACCGCCCTACCCGAACCGGAGCCTGAATCGGAAACTGAACCAGTTTATGAAGTGGTCCCAGAAGAGCCTGAAGACGATGAAGCGGAAACGGAAACGGAAACAGGAAAACCAACTGTAACCGACGAAACGAACAACAATGCTGAAACCCTGAGAAAGCGCGCGCTGGAAATGCTTTTGGAGGCGGAAACCGCTGAGCGATCCCGACTTGAAGGGGTTCTGACCGCAGAAGTAAAACCAAAAATTGACGACTTTATTCAACGACTGAATCAGGCTAATGACGCCGTTCAATCGACGCTAGATACCCTTTATGACCAAATGGCTGATGTCGATAAAATATCGATGGAGTTCAGGAACTTCGCCGCCTCGCTTTAATTCCCTTCTTTCATCAAAGGCCGGTCACGGCCTTTTTTTATGCCTGGAGAAAACAGAAATGACCCTTTCCTTTATTGGTCCGGGTGCGCTTTCGCGCCTTTCACCTCGTCGTGTTATTCCTTCCGCTATGAAAGCTGCTGGCAAAGGATATAAACAATGTCGTTATCAATCCAAAAGGCTTATTTCATTTCTTAAAGAGAAAGGGGATCCGAGTGTCTATTAAGCAATCTGGTGGCCCAGCTGCATCACAAGACGATGAATCACTGGCCGACTTTGAGTTTATTAACACCATGACTGACTGGCTTCAGGCTGAAGGGGTAACATGCGACTTTCTTTGCAAGACCAACGCCGAATTAACGCGATTATTACCGACCTTACCGACGAAGACTTTGAATGTATCCGCGCCGAAGTCGAACGGCTCGACGGCTTAAAGCGCCAGAACCCGTTATTTAACGCCATCGCTGATTACGCGCCTGAAGAGTTCACTACCATCGCAAATGAATGGCTAAGCTTGTCTGATCTCGATTACCAGGTGTTATTGTCTAAATGCTTCTGGGATGCCATGACCGCCCGCGTAACGCGTGAATACGCCATTCGTCGCTTTCTTGATGATTTGGAGGCGTGATGGATCCGGGTGTTTATTTTTCAATTCCCAACAATGTTTATCATGCCGGTCCCGGTGTCAGCAAATCCCAACTGGACGACATATCGTTAAGTTATGCCGTCTATAAGTGGCGAAAAAGCGCGCCCATTGATGAAGAGAAGATAGACGCGCTGACGATGGGAACCGCGCTCCACTGCCTTCTTCTGGAGCCGGACGAATTCACGAAACGGTTTATCTGTGCGCCAAAATTCAACAGGCGCACCACTGCCGGTAAAGAAGAAGAGCGCGACTTTCTGGAGTCTGTCAACCTCATGGGGAAAACGGTTCTGGATGCGGAAAGCTGGCGGAAGCTTCATCTGATGCGCGATTCTGTTTTTGCTCATGACGACGCGAAGAAGCTGCTGGAAGCTGAAGGCCATGCTGAAGCATCCATGTACTGGAATGATGAAGAAACCGGTCTGTTATGCCGTACAAGACCCGATAAGTTCCTGTCCAGAGTCCCCGTAATCCTTGATGTGAAGAAAGTCGCCGACATGGCCCGGTTTCCCCGACACATCGCCGAGTTCCGTTATCACGTCCAGGACGCCTTTTATCGTGAAGGCTTTCGTCAGAACTATGGCGAAACGCCGTCGTTCGTTTTCATTGCCGTCAGTGACACGATCGACTGTGGCCGATACCCGGTCCGTGTGTTCATGCTGTCACAATATGATGTGGATGTTGGGACATGGCTTTTCAGGCAAGACCTGAACACATTCGCGCGGTCCCTTGCCGCGCCAAATTTTGGCGGTATCGAAGAGATTACCCGACCTGAATGGGATAAAAGGAACGACTATCTATGACCAATGCAATCACCTTGCAAGATCCCGCCAACACTAAATCCGCTATCTTTAACCCCACCAGCCTCGAAAAGCTTCAAGCCTTCTCCGAAGTGATGGCTCAGGGACGCGTTTCCATCCCATCCCATCTGACCGGCAAACCGGCGGACTGTCTCGCGGTACTTCTTCAGGCGGTTCAGTGGAACATGAATCCCTATTCTGTCGCCCAGAAGACCAGTGTCGTGAATGGCGGGCTGTGTTATGAAGCCCAGCTGGTGAACGCCATCGTGACCAGCTCCCACGCGGTCAGCTCCCGTTTTAAGTATGAGTATGCGGGGCCGTGGGATAAATACCGACCCGGCGACCGGACCGCTAACGCGGAGAAGGGTTTGTGTATCCGTGTTGGCGCAGTTCTGACAGGTGAAACTGAAATTACCTGGGGTGAATGGCTTTATCTGGAGTTCGTGAAGGTGCGGAACTCGCCACTGTGGTCCACCGCCCCGAAACAACAGTTCGGCTATTTAGCCGTTAAATACTGGGCGCGACAGTATACGCCGGATGTGATTCTGGGTGTCTATACCCCGGATGAAATGGCGACCTCCTCGAAAGCTGAACGGGACGTGACACCGGTCCCCGCGCCTCAGACAGCTGAAGACCTTAACCGTCTCATTGGAACCACGTTTGAAACTGAGCTGGTGGACAAAGAAACGAGAAGCCCCGCTGAACTGTTGGACTCTTTTACTCAGGCCGCGCTGAAGGTGAAAACCCGTGATGATCTTCAGGATTGTTATCAGTATTGCCTGAAACATCTGGGCGACGATCCTGAACTCCTGAGTAAAGCCGCAGCCGTCTACGAATCACAGTATGATCAGCTAGCCTGACCTTCCTTTCATCAACGACCGAATTTAAAGGCCTTTTTTTTTAGAATTCGCCTAGATCGCGAATTTTTTTTCTTCAGTTTGTGGAATAAAGACGACGCCTAAGTTAACAGGTGGAGCTTTTTTGAGGTAAGCATGTTAAAGATTCTGAGTAATTTTTCATGGGATGATTTGAAAATCATCGTCGCTGTGGGGGAGCATGGGAATCTGTCGCGGGCGTCTGATTCGCTCGACATCAACCATTCGACCCTGTTTCGTCGCTTAGGTGCAATGGAAACCCTGTTGGGGCTGCCGTTATTCATTCGTCACCGTTCGCAGTATGTACCGACGTCAGCTGGTGCTGAGCTCATAGCATTAGGAGCGCGTTTCAGTGATGAAATGAAGTGTGTGTTGCGTAACGTCACCGAAGAGGTTCGCGGCTTCACGGGTCAGATCATCATCGCTACCAACGACGCGTTACTTTATGACTATCTGACGCCGTTAATCGCTTCCTTTTCGCTATCGAATCCCCAGATAAGCTTCATGGTCTCAGTGGGAAATGAGTCGGTCGATCTGGTAGACGGTAGCGCGGACATCGCCTTTCGGGCGACAACCAACGTTCCTGATTATCTGTCAGGGCGTAAGGTTGGCGTGGCAAAATGGGCAATCTATGGCAACAAAGCCGAATGGGATGAACGATCTTATTCTGTGGACGTACTGAAGAACGCGCGCTGGCTGGGGTTCGCGCCGTCGCTTTCACGGTTGCGCGCGCATCAGTGGATTGAAAATAACGTGGATAAAGAAAGAATCGTGTTCCGGGGTGATTCTGTTCTTAGTATTGCGTCGGCCATACATAACCGAATGGGTATCGGTCTGATGCCCGTGATGCATACAGGACACTATGACGATCTGGTTCGCCTTAGCCCGGTTTTCCCGGATATTCAGGAGGAATTGTGGTTTCTGGCACATCCTGAAGTCAGGAAGTCCGCGAAAATCCGGGAGTTCATAAACCACTGTGTTCAGTATATTGCCGAAAATGAGGCCGAAATCTTTCCAGTCTGAAAAAGCTTATTTTGATACGATTTAAGAATAATGACGCGGTAATGTGAAGTCGTCAGCGCAGGAAATGAGCTATGATTATCTGAAGAAACTTAGAGTCCTGACATCTCTGAACTAAATCAGACCCCCCCCTCAGTCATGCTTATTTCCGCGCTGGTGATAATGGAAGCCTTTGGATTGATAATAATAACGTGTCGAGTTTACCACTTAGCCTGAATATCTGTTTTCAGGCTTTTTTTTGCCTGTCATCCAGAATGTTTAAATTTTATTCTTATTTTGTTCATTATATATCCTTTATAAAGCTTTTATTTCAATTTTATTACACGTGATAATCCGAGCGGTTCTTTTTTCTTTTTTCCATTTTAATCTTTGCATTTCTGAAAGGACATGGGAAAAGTGATTGGGTTATAGTTCTTCCCGTCGAAACGAAACAGATTCGCGAAGACAGTGTGATAAACATTAATAGCTTCATAACCATTTTAAGGATATATCATGAGCGAAATTAAAGCGATTGCCGTTGAGCCTAAAAACCTTCTGAACCCACATAACCATGCGCTGGTTCTGCTGGACCACCAGTCACAGATGGCTTTCAACGTGAAATCTATCGACATCGGTTCACTTCGCTCAAACACCGCGATTCTGGCTGAAACCGGTAAAGCGTTTAACGTGCCAACCATTGTTTCGACTATTTCACGTAGCGACTTCGCTGGTCCGGTCTTCCCTGAAGTGTCAAGCGTGTTCCCGGACACCAAAAAATATATCAACCGCACGACTTCAGATGCCATCGAAGATCAGAATTTTGTAGATGCCATCAATGCGACCGGTAAAAACCGTATCGTTATCGCCGGTCTGTGGACTTCAGTTTGCCTGAACGGTCCGGTTCAGGGCTTACTGGAGCAGGGATTTGAAGTTTATGTTGTTGCCGATGCGTCTGGTGATATGTCTCACGAAGCGCACGTTATGGCGATGCATCGCATGATCCAGGCGGGTGCGCGTCCTATCACCTCTACCGCGTATCTTCTGGAACTTCAACGCGACTGGGAGCGCAAAGAGACTTATCCGGCAACAATGGAAATCTCTCAGAAACATTCTGGCGCGTTCGGTATCGGCATCCAGTATGCTTATGACATGGTTCACGGCAATCGCGGCATCGAATAAGCCCGAAGTGAAATCGACTGTTTGAAAAAAATTTCCCCCACCAGGGAAATCAATAAAATGAACTGTTCTCACCCTCTGTGAGTGTGTCAAGTTTTCCCCCGCCCCGGCGGGGTTTTTTGTGTCTTAAATTCCCTTCCCTTTAGATCTTCCGCGCCCGCCTTCTGACGTCTGGCGCTTGTCGTCGTTTAATCGGAGAACCCCTGATGTCTTATATTACGTTGCGTGAATGGAACGCCCGTTTACCCCTGCCACGAAACATGGAAGTAGTCCGTCGATGGATCAGGAAAGGTATGATATATCCCGCCCCAGTTATCGATGGCCGGACCTATCTCATTCAGGAAAACGCAATCAAGATTAATCCCAGTAAGCCGAAACAAATTGCCTCAGAGAATAACAAATTAATACTTACTGAACGGATTAAAAATAAAAGACATAAATAAACGGGGTTCCCCGATTTCTCAAATTGGATTTTTCTCACTGCCATTCGCTCAGTTCGTTCATTAATCATCACTCATAATGTCATGATTTTATCATTAATTAACTACCTGAGGAAAACTTGTGGACGACGGTTATTATCTTATCGCTTTAGTCAGTGCGACAGGTGCGGCCTGTACAGCCCGTGTTTTCGTCTCTGATAATCAGATTGTAGGGCAAGGAATTTCACTTTCCTTTTACGGATACATTCACGATTCATCAATTGTTCTGAATGTTGAACGAAATCCCGGCTCCCGAATGAACTCCATTTTGGGCGAATATTACGCTTATAGCTTTAGCGGATACCTCAGCCAGACCCCTGACGGGTATTTTTTTGAAACCGACGCTTACACTGAATTACCTGTGGAGATCACTTTAAAGAAAGTGCCAGAGGAAACCGCATGAAGAACGGACTTTATCGCTTAATGGTGACTAATCGTTCAGGCGCTTACGATTATTTTCCAGGGGCGATTTTTGAAGGCGAACTGAAAGCATGGAATGGCAATTTTTCAATCTCAGGTTCAGTAAATTATTACACCTCTGAAATCTATATCATGAAATCGTCTAAAGAGTTTGTTAAAAATTCCATCATCGATTTCTTGGAATGTTATTACTTTTCAGGAGAAACGACGATAAACGAGCAGGGTTTTACGCTCAGCGACCCGAACGATTTGGGTGTTGTCGTTGTTGGCATCAGGGAAGACATTAATAATTACATGTAACCAGGTGAACAATATGATGCAAGCCTATAACAATCGCTCTGACGTGGCCTTTAGTGAACCGGCGCGGTGTTCAGTCGCCCCGCTGTTTACGCGACCTGACGTAACGAAACTGAAGCATTCACTGGAACTGACCGCCGAACAGCTGGCGAATTCAGTTGGCGTCAGCCCATCTTTGGCGCACGGCTGGATGAATGGAACGCGTAAACCTATTGGCCCCGCGCGAAAGCTTTTGTTACTCATTGAACGCAACCCGCAATTGATCGACGAACTGAAATCCCTGTAATGCGATAAGAGCAGGCGTAATCCCCCCGCTAACGTCTGCTTTCCCTCCTCGAATTAGATCTTCTTATGACCGACTTCAAAAAAAATTGTGAAGTTTTCATTTCTGCTGGAACAAAATCAGCCTTTTCCTTACCTATCTTAGGCTAAATCCTATTTTCTAAAGGTTGCCTAATGTATTTGCGAAGCCTCAAACCCCGCTTGATGGGCCGCAATATGGCCGCGACAACGAAACCCACGCCAAAACCTGCCGAAGAGAATCCGTCCCTTACACGACTTACGTCTTCAGACTCAAAGAATGAACTAAAACTTTCTATGTCGCTTGATAAAAAGGGTCGGCTGGTCATGGACCTGCCGGAAGGCCGGGACATACTGGAACCGCTGCTGAAACAAACGCTGAGTAATGAGCGGATGACGTATCAGGCGCTGGCGTATTCACCTGCACGGGATCAGCATATTTTGCTAGACACTGAGGGACGGCTGATATCGCTGGCCATGACCCCGGAAGGATTTATTGGCGTCACGTTGAGCCAGCCCGATCCTGACTGGAAAATCAAACCCAAAAAATCCAGCTTCCTTTCCCATTCTCGCTCCACTAATCCTCCCTCATTGTCCATTAGCGGCGACACCGTGACCGTTAACGGAAAGAAAATCCTTTTGCCTGACCCCTCATTAAATGAACATCTGACCGATACTGTCGGTGATAAAACCGGTCGTTATCGCCTGCATATGAAAAAGCTTTATCGGATGAACGTCACCACAAATGAATGGGAGTTGAAGCCCACGCCCGAAAAGAAAACCTTACTCACAGTTCAGGCCTCCGGCGATGTGTGGTCTGTTGGAAACGATAAAATCCTGAGCCCGGTCGGTCAGGTCTCCGATTCGCTCTCAAGCATGGAAGACCTGTCATCCACGCTCGACGACATTGGTCGCGCCCGTCAGGTTCGCCACGACAACCGACCTCCTCAGCTGGTCTTCGACCGTAAAATTGAACATTACTCTGTGAGTAAAGACAATCAGGCGATCGTTCAGTTGAACAATGATGATGACAAGATTCAGCGGATACTCTGGTTGGAGGATGTACGACGCCCTGAAGAACGCACCGAACTCACGTTACCCACGGGCTACAGCTGCCGGAAAACAGCAATGTATGACAAGACCGTTTTTGCTATCGACTATCGCGGACGCCTGCAAAGTTGTCCGTTACCATCAAATAACGATCCGGTGTTGCGGTTTGATTCTGGAGCGATGGGAATTCGTGCGAGCGCGATCAATCAGGCACTGGGTCAGACAGTGGGTCCGGGTTTTAAGATTGATGATATTGGTCATGTGAAGGATGGGCGGATCCGCCTGGTCGTGAAGGATAAGGCCGAACGCAAACACGTTATTCAAATTGCGCTGGACAGGGAGAAGGCGAACGTGGTCAGCGCCTGGAATATCACAGACAGTCTGACCCTTGACCGCCAGAAAGGATTACAGCCGTTTGTTCCTGAGGCGAAGGATGTGTTAAATCTGGACCGACTAGGGAAGGTGTCGGTTTATGACAGCCGCGCTTATTTCCTCAATGAGAAAACCGGCCAATGGGAACTATCAAGCGAAGAGCGTTCGGATCGGCTGAAAGTGAACAAACTTCGTTGCGGGCTGGATGGCCATCCGTGGATGTTAAAAGACGGTCACGTTAAGCGTCTTAAAGTTCGTCAGTCCAGCAACAAACAATCGCTTGCCGGTAACGTTTTTGTTCTCCCGCAGGCGAAAAAGAGCCTGAGCATAGACGCCGAAATGTCAGGCTTGGACCACGATCATCATCTGGTGGATTTTGCCGCTGCCGATAGCCGTAATGTGATGACGCTGAATAAAGACGGCGATCTTCATTTTCACACACAAGGCAGTAACCGGACGGTTAGTCGTTCTGCCATCGCCGACGCTGCCGGTCCTGATGGCCTGAAGTTGTCGGGCATGGCGTTGAACAAAGACAAGTCCTTATGGCTGGCCAGTGAGTCCGGCGAGCTCTTCCGGTTGTCGGAAAGTCAGTGGAAGCGTGGCGAGGTGAAGTTAAAACCGGTCGAGCTGCCGCGCGATAAAGATTCTCTGGTTGAAGTGGCCGCACTGCATACCACGGAACCGGGAGGGATTCTGATTGAAGACCGAAAAGGAAAGCTGTGGAAGCGCGACGCGGGAAAATGGATCGATTCGACCAAAGACACGCCCGACCTGACTGAACAACCCGTGACACAGGACGAAAACTTTCACCGTCTGCATAAGAACGAACATCTTTCCCGGATCCCCGGCACGAATACTCACATAAAAACCCACGTCAGCGTGATTGGTATGGGAACCATTAAAGAGAAAACACTGAAGGCGCGCTTTCGGGATCGGATGGACGCCTTTATATTTCGCCCCACTCTTGAATGGCCGCGTCCGCTGAAAAATATGGCTTACGGGGTTCAACATGCCTGGCAGGGACGCGAAGGGTTACGCCCTGTTTATGAAATGCAAGCAGCGCTAACAAGCGAGCTCCGGTCCACGCTCAATGAAACCCGGACCACCATTCCGCAAAAGCCTGTTTCCGAACGGCTCGATGCGCTGACTGATCCGAACGCATCCGAAGAAGAAAAGAAACTGTTTCGGGATGTGGCCGACCTGAAGGATTTGCTGGCGACCAGCGCTGACCATTACAGCAAAGTTATCGCCCGTCATTACGGCATATTGAACAAGGACCTTCGCCCGACGTTGAAGAACCAGAATCGTCACACGAACAGCGGTCGCTTTAACCCATCCAGCTCGCGCGCAACCGATTTAACCAAAAGCCTGAACGACACATTGAACACCTGGCCGATTGATGAAGCGAACAGCGCGGGCTTTCTTGTGAACCAGCTGGTGGCCAGAAACATCACCATCAATGAACAGAAAGAAAACGTTCCGGGCGGTCGCCAGCGCGATAACCATGATGATATCGGCCTGGTGAAGTCTCGCCTGATCCACGACGCCCTGACCATCCGATCGCTTCATGAGTTTATGGGCGACATGGAAAAGTCACTTCAGGGTGAAGACCGCGACGCGGCCATAACCGAATTATCAGAACGACTGACCCAGATTCGTTATCACCAGTGGGAAGGCAATCAGATTAAAAGCGTCACGGATCAGGGTTTCGAAAATCATCGAACGCTTGAAGCCAGTTATGACGCCATTCGACAGATGGTAAAGGCATTCAGCAAAGAGAACCACGGCGTGAACCTGACGGCGCGCACCGTTCTTCAGGCAAAAGATCAGGATGCACTTCAGCATAACATTACGGATACGTTAATGCGTCTGGAAGAAGGTGAAAGTCTCGCCGTCTCACGTTCATATGGTGTTAATGCCAGCGTCAGTTCCTACTTCAGCAAAGCATTATTCATCGGAGCCAATGCACGCGCCGGAATGGACCGGGGATATCAGATGCAGTTAACGCGTATCAATGGCGGATTCGCGGTGACGTTCGGACGCGCCCGCGCCACCAGCGGCGGGATCGCGATGGGCCTCAGTGATAATCTGGCGGGAGACTGGGACCATGAACATCCGACACCGTTGAACGATAACCCACATTTCCCGGCATCAAAAACATTACTTGTTGGCGGCGGTGTCAGTCTCAGCGCACGGGAAACACGGTCAAATCGACTGACGCTGGACGTCGCCGATCGGGAGTTGCCTGCGTTCATTGACCAACTGTTAAGCGGAGAACTCGACCCGCTTCAGATGATGAATCGGGGCAATAACCACCAGCTGATAACCGGCAAAACACAGGATATTAACCTATCTCTGTCGGCTCAGGCTTCAGCTTATATAACAATGCCGTTTGTCAGTGATGAAGTGGATAACGTGACAGCGATCGGGCGTGTTAGGGCAGCGGCTGCCGTGGGTGTTAACATGGCATCAATGCATCGAGAACGAACGATGTCTGTCACCAGTGCCGGTTCCGGCTTTGCGCGGACTGACAACCGTTTGACGGCGGGCGATCATTTTTTTGCGGGGGTTCAAGCTTCAGCTCCAGTGGGCCCGCGCGTGTATAGTGACGGAAGTTTAAACAATGCGACCGGCTATGCCCAACCGGCTATCGATGTTCACGCCTCGATTGATAACCGGACGAACCATCGCCTGAAAGTGGAACTGACCGACGCGAGCGAAATCAACACGACCCACATTGAAGCCATCGCGCGACGACTGGAACGCCATTTTACCGACAATCCGTCCGCCCAGCTGCTGGTGAATCTTCAGAAAAAAAAACCCGATGGCCAGCCGTTATCGAACGGGGAAAAACTCAGACTTTTGGATCGTCATTTCTCCAGCTGGTATACCCCTGACGTGACCAGCCCGCCCGGTTATGGCGCGCGGCATAGTGAGCTGATCGGTCATGGCCAGAAGACCGCCCTTCTCGATCTCCAGCGTCTGGTTCGCCAGCTAACCGCCTTTAATGAACGCTCGCAAGTCATCACGAAAGCCGAATATCAGTCGAGTTATAAGAATCTGAACCGGCTCGACCATAATAGCTTCGTTCATTATGTTTCCCACTTCATGGAGAACGCGCCCACGCACAGTAATGCAGACAGACTGAAAGGGATGATGGAACAGGATCACCAGCTGGCGGGTTTTCTGAATGCGCTTCGCGATAATCCTCATGCGGTCGCGACCGTTTCGCTGGAGTTCAACACCGAAACCCGGAACTGGCTCGAAAAAGAATGGGCGAATAAAACCCTGACACAAGAACAGATAACAGACCTGTTACGTGATCGGAATCGGGTCAGGCTGAAGTCTGTGGCGTTTACCCAGACCGCGAAGAAAACGGATGGCTTCGCGTCTCCTTCGTTTGTTCTGGGCGGGTCTAACGGGGCGACGGTTTCAATGACTGAACATCTTGGAACGGTTGCATTCACCTATCCCGATGACGACGACCGGACCCCGGCGACGTACACGTTACGCGGGCGAATTGCTGTCAGTGAAAATACCATTACTCACGCCATGAACGCCGCGAAAGATGCGGGATATGTGTTGCGGGCAACGTCTTAACCTTCACTGAAGGGGGCGGGAGGACCGTTATAGTGTCCAAAGGCATCAGGGCGAACGCTTTGTTCGCGGGCAAGCTGATTGAAGATGTGACGGATGTCGTCGGCGTAAGTCATGCGAAGCTGTTTAAGTCTGGGATTCGGTCCGGTGTTGTACATGCCGACGGTATCCCATGACCTTCCGTAATGTTCAAAGAAACCATTCAAAACCCACGCGCCAGCGGCGACACAAACACACGGATCAGTCAGTAACCGTTGCCGCGTGATGCCGAGACTCGCCAGCTTCTTATAGTGCGAGCTGTTCACCCCCATCATGCAAACGTCCTCTGTATTGTTATTGTTTTTAGTATTAATGGCGTGGTTATACATGTGCGATTCTTTGCGGGCGATGGCTTCCAGTAACAGCGGAGAAATGTGAAAACGTTTGCCAACATGCCTGAAACAGGCGGCATGAACAAAGGGCGAAATGAGCAAAGTGGCGATCAAAGACGTGCGAATATATGACACTCAACGTTTCTCCTTTTTGATTTTATAAATTTGTGAAGAAATCGCCTTTTTGGTTCCCTTAAAATTCATTCGCTGGAACCGATCTCCGTTTTTTTCCACATAAAAAGGGGCCGTTCACATTTCGTGTCGGCGTCATCACGTTTAAAAAGGAAACCAAATGGAGATTAATTCCCCTTCCTCCTCGATATCGTCCGGCATTCTGCCACCGCCAATGACAGGCGATCAGCCCTTATCGCAGGTGTCAAACGGACCGACCGGAACCGTGTCAATGACCGAACAGGGACAATCGCCGTCCCCGCTCAGCTTCAGTCCCTACCCTGACGCGCGACAGTCTCAGGCTCCGGTTCAGAATGGTCCACAACAACCGCTTCAGAATCAAAACCTGTCTGGCGGGCTGGTCGGCTCGATTGAAGATATGCTGGTGGAATTCCTGAACAAACTTCAAAACCTGCTGAAGATGGTTTCAGGTGGCCAGCAAGACGCGCCGTCCTCCGCCATCAAAGATGCGCCCCAGAATATCGTGGGGAACTCATCTGTTCCGCTTGATACCCCGAACGTTCGTCTGGCAAACGTTAACCCCACGTCAGCCAGCAACCCACCAGCCGATGGCGATACCAGCCTTAAAACCAGCGACCCTGACCTTCAGAAGCTGGTGAATAAGTTTGGCGGCGACTATGAACAAGCCAGTAAAGAAACGGGCGTTCCGGCGAAGCTGCTGGCCTCTGTCACCATGCAGGAATCCGGCGGGGATATCGGCGCGACATCAACGAATCCCGGCAATGGTAAAACCGACACGGGCATGAACCAGATTAACCCGGACACTTACGCGGGGATGCGCAAGGAACATCCTGATAAGCTGGGCGCGGACATTAACGACCCCAAAAATCAGATCATGTGTACAGCGCTGATGCTGAAAGAAGGTAAAGAAAAATTCGGTTCCTATGACGCCGCTCTTCGGGCGTATAACTCCGGCGATGACCAGGTGGATAAAAACAATCTGTCTAACGTCACCATCGGCGACCCGAATTATGTAAAAGAAGTGAATGGATGGATGTCAAAATTCCATTAATCTCAGGGCGATCTTCGGATCGCCTTTTTTACGACTAAAATAAATAGTTATCAAAGTGTGCGAACCGTTCAGAACATTTCGGTTCGTTATGACTTTTTGAACATTCTCACGTTATTAAAACCGCTCAGAATATTCATTGATTTTAATAAGGTTAATTCGTCATGTTTTTGTAATAGTTATCTGAATGTAAAAATCATTTCTTAAACATCGCATTTTTTCCTTCAGATGTTCCCCCGAGATGTTAATTTTTTGGTATAAAAATACTGTAACATTATGATGTAAATCAGATCACACTCTTAACAAGTCAAAGACTGGACTGGTTGGATCTGTTTCATCTAATCGGCTCGCTTTCGATGACTTAAAAATAAAGAAGAATTCCGATCCTTCTCTTAACCTCCTACGTGATAGCGTTTTCACAGATTAAACGATAACCATAACGTTATTAATCTTCCTCTTCAGAGTGAATAACATAATGAAAATTGACGGGAGCGCGATTAATGGGACTCAATCAGTTAGACGATTTACCGATAGACGTCACCAGCGGGAACCTTGCCGACGATACGACGTCTGTCACCCCTGAGAATTTCCCGGATGATTTGAAGATGTGGCTGGAAAAGCTCGCACCGTTGAACATCGACTTCGTGATTCAGGGTGAAACCGGAACCGGGAAAGATACTTTCGCCCGGACCCTTTATGAACTGTCCGACTGTGATGGCCCGTTTATCGGGATTAACTGTGCGGCCATCCCGGAATCGCTTGCTGAAAATGAATTCTTCGGGTCGGTCGCGGGAGCGTTTACCGGCTCAATTAAAGCGCGAATTGGTCACATCGAAAGCGCCACTAACGGGATTTTGTTTCTTGACGAAATCGACTCCATGCCCCTATCCCTTCAGGCCAAACTGTTGCGCGTACTGGAGACCCGTTCTGTGATGCGCCTGGGCAGTACCGAATCTGTTCCGGTGAATATTCGGGTGATTGGTGCGGCACAGCGACCGCTTTCGGTGCTGGTGGAAGAAGGCGCGTTTCGAAGTGATCTTTATTTCCGTCTGTCGACTGTGAAGATCTCCCTTCCCTCCCTTCGGGACTGTGTGGCCAACATCATCCCCCAGTTCCGACGCTTCGCGATGGATGCCGCGTTGCAGTATGTTCGACCGCTTCCGCCGTTAAACCAGGCGTTAACCGAATCCCTGTTGATGCATCGCTGGCCGGGGAATATGCGTGAACTCAAAGCCGCCGCTGTTCGCTTCGTGCTTGGGTTGCCGGTGCTCGACAATACCCGACCGGCGTCAGTCAGCTGGACGTTACGCGACCGGATGAATCGAATTGAGAACTGTCTGATCACCGATTGTCTTCAACGCCATAATAACCAGGTTAATGACGCCGCTGAAGAGTTAGGGATCCCATCGCGGACCCTTTATAACAAGCTTAAAGCCTTGAACGAGATAGAGAAATAAAAAATTTTCGACGAAATCTGGAACTGAAAACCCGTTCTTCTGACTCATTAGAGGAATATTGCGATATTCACTTTTATCATTTTAAGGAGATCCACAAATGGCTGTAAGTTCAACTGGCGTTTCTACGGGCGCGGCGAATCAGAACGCTGACGCGTTTCAGGCTCAGATGGATGTTATCGAAGCTAAGTCTATGCAAAACACGCTTGATAAATCTGAACGCGACGTAAAAGACGCCTACGTTTCTGGCTATCAGAACTCAATCACCACAATGATCAGTTCTCAAGCCTCAGATAAAATTAACTTCTAAATCTAAAGGAGGCCGTCTGGCCTCCTTTTTCAGGAGTCACCATGAAAATCACAGACCACACTTCACTTTTCGCCGGGAAAAACGATCTGTCTCTGACCAAAGCGGAACCAACATCCGATGATGCGAATCTGTTCGCTAATGCCATCGGCGGAAGTGATGACAAATTTCATCTTCAGCCCGAATCTTCCGGCATGATCCATCAGGCGACCGAACTCCTGAATCAGGTTAATGACCAGAAGAATCGAATCGATACTTCACTTCGCCGCGCGGCCAAATCCACCGATCCTATGGCGATGAATCGCGTTGAAGGTCAGCTGTCGAATTATTATCTCGAAAACATGATGAACACCAAAATCGTTTCGAAAGCGGTCCAGAGTCTGGACAAGATAACCAACCTTCAGTGACAGGTATGAAACGATTATTTCAGACCTTAGCCCTCTGTGCCGTTCTTACTGGTTGCGATTCCGAAATGATCCTGAACAGTGGCCTGAGCGAAAGTGACGCCAACGATATTATCTCCGAGTTGTCTCACTACAACATCACCGCCGATAAACTGGTGGATAAAACCGGCGTCAGCCTCATGGTCAGTCAGACTGACATCGATCGAAGTGTTCGCATTCTTAACGCTGCCGGTCTCCCCCATAAAGCCCGGACTAACCTGGGCGAAATGTTTCAGAAGAACGGCATTATCTCCAGCCCTCTTGAAGAGCGCGCACGTTATATCTACGCGCTTTCGCAGGAACTGGAATCCACGCTTTCACAGATTGATGGTGTCGTTCTTGCGCGGGTCAGTGTGGTTTTACCTGAACGTGTCGCGCCCGGTGAACCTGTTCAGCCCGCGTCAGCGTCTGTCTTTATTAAGTACACGCACGAACTGGATCCAGACAGTATCCGTCCCCGGATAAAACAGCTGATATCAGCCAGCATTCCGGGGCTTGCCGGTAAACCTGATAGCGCGATTTCGATTGTCTTCTTCCCTGCCGCCGCTTACACCGATCACATCCCGACAGTAAACATCGGCCCCTTTACGTTCACTGAATCAATGTGGGGAACGGTTAAAATTTTCCTGATGATTCTGGTTTTGTTAGGTGCTCTGGGAAGTGTCGGCATGGTCGCGGTAAAAAAACTCAAAGCCCGTAAAGCTTCAGCCGGGACTGGTCTGGCCATCACGCCTCAGGATGAATAATGGATGAAACAGGAAGATGGTTGCGCTGGTGGCGTGATGGATTTGTTCAGGGGATAGATAAAAGCTGGCATCGGTTGCCGTGGTTCTGTCTGCCTGACGCTGACCGTAAATCGCTAATTGAAGTTAATCCAAGGGTTTCAACGCTCTTTAATATTTCCGACCACCTGATCACGGCTCCCGATGCCCGCGCGCTGAATTTTATCGCTTTATCCCGTTCACAACAACAGGCGGTGTTTGCTTTGCTGGGCTGTGTGTGTAACGGGGATTTCTCCGGGCTCACCGAATCAGATCGGGAATGGGGCGAACGAATTCAGAAAGGCATCCGTCCCCAGATATTTTTACCGCAGGGATTTGATTACCGGCAAACCGATAAAGCGCTTTTTCTTTTAAAAGCGGTCTTGTCTCCCGGTTGCTGGTATCGCTTGCGGCTTCAGTTTCCTGAACCGGCTGTGTTAAGCGCGGAAAATATCAGTGAAACGCAGGCGATTACGATCCTTCAACGCTTGCGGACGTTATGGGATGCAGCAATCTGGCGCATCGCGGAGCATGAATGATCACCTTACGTGAAGTGACACTGGACTTTGAACCTGAACTGGTCGAAGGCGTTTTGATAACAGGTCTATGGCTGGAGCAACAGGAAAAAGCCAACGATCTGATAAGAAACACAGAAGCCTGGTGCGATTCACGTCGCGCGCAGGCTGAAGAAGAGGTGAATCAGATAATGGAACAAGCTCGTTTAGATTCACAAGAAAAGATGGCCAACCTTCTCACCGAAATTGAATCGCATTTTCTGGCACGGTCGGAATCGCTGTTTTTCGCCTGGCAGGAAGAAAAACAAAAAGAAGATGATGAACTGATCGAACGCGCTCGCGCTCTGGTGGAAGCCGTTTTTGTCTCGATGTTCGAACAGCTGCCTGACGATGACAAACTTTCCGCCGTGTTTCGTCAGGTTGTCAAAGCGACAGATAAGAGTTCCCACGCCACCCTTTTCTTTAACCCTGAACATGAAGCCATTCTGTCCGAATGGATGAACGATCACCCTCAGCTTCTTTGGAATCTGAAGCCCGATCCCTCCCAGCCTGAAAACGAACTAATCCTGATGACCGCTGCCGGTGAACTGTCATTAAGCTGGGAGGGATTCAAAAAGCATATTCTTTCACGCGTCATGAAATAGGAGACATTATGTCCAACATGTATGACATCCAGAAACGTTTAGATCACCAGCTTTCGACGTCGAACCACAAGGTTCAGGATCTGGTTAAATCCATGCAAGGCAATTCGCCGACAATGGAAGATCTCTTTACCTTTAAGAACGCCCTTCGCCAGGAATCTGTGGCCAACCTTGCCGACAATCAGCTTCAGTCACTGAAGCATAATCTGAGCAAATCAATCATCGAATCCATCAGCTGATCATCAACGGCCAGCGTTCGCTGTGCCGTTTTATAAGGATATCCGGTGTTAAAACAATCGACCCGCTTAATTCGTTCGGCGATCTTTGCGCTGTCCGCGTCGTCTCTAAGCTTCAGCGTTATGGCACAGACGCCTGACAGCTGGTCAGAAGGCGCTTATGCTTACGCCGCAGAACAAACCCCGCTTCAGACCGTCCTGAAAGATTTCGCCACCAGCCATAGCGTTAACCTGAAGATGCCAGCGACCGTGACCGGTAACGTGAACGGACGGCTTCGCGCCGACAGCCCGACCGACTTTCTGAACCGGCTGGGTCTTCAGTATCGCTTCCAGTGGTTTGTGTACAACGACACGCTTTATATCAGCCCTCAATCAGAACAGGTGTCCAAACGAATAAAGGTCTCTGCCGACGCCGCGCCGGACCTGAAGCATGCCCTGACCGATGTGGGGTTACTGGAACCGAAGTTTGGCTTCGGTGAACTCCCTGATGACGGTGTGGTGATCGTAACAGGTCCGCCGCAATATGTGGATCTGGTTCAGGATTTCAGCGCAAAGGATAAAGACAAGAAAGAAAATAAAGAAATGATGGTGTTCCCCCTGAAATATGCATCAGTGGCTGACCGCCAGATTAAATACCGGGATAAAACCATTCTTGTTCCAGGCGTGGCCACCATGCTCGCCGAGCTGCTAGGGGAAAAATCGTCACGAACAGCACAAGGTATCCAGCAAAGTGAAGGCGACGGCGCGGACGGGCTGAAGGGTAGAATGGAGCAACAGATCCGCGACCAGTCCGATTCCATTCTGTCGAGCCTGGTGAACTCCCAGACGTCGGGACCGAAAGACACGGATGAAGACAGTGATGAACTCCATCCCTATGTGTCCGCCGATGTCAGAAATAACGCCCTTCTTATTCGTGATGACCCCAGCAAGCGCGATGACTACGAATCGCTGATTTCACAAATCGATGTCCCGTCGAAGCTGGTGGAGATAGACGCGATGATTGTGGATGTCGATCGTAAGTCGATGAACGAGCTGGGCGCGAACCTTCGCGGAACATTTGGCAATATCACGGCGGGAAGTACCGTCATGCGCGGGGCGAGCTCATTATTCGTTACCGATTATAGTCGTTTCTTCTCACAGATTCAGGCACTGGAAGGCACGGGGAACGCGTCCGTCGTCGCAAACCCTAGCGTGTTGACGCTGGAGAATCAGCCCGCCGTTATCGATCTGAGTGATACCGCATTTATCACTGCAACCGGTGAACGCGTCGTGAACATCCGGCCTGTCACTGCCGGGACCAGTCTTCAGGTCGTTCCGCGCGCAATCGGTTCAACCGACCACAAAACCGTTCAGCTGGTCGTTGATATCGAAGATGGCAAAGTGGATCGGGATGATGAAAATGTGGCGACCGGCGACCAGAAAATTCAGATCAGTACGCAAGCGCTGGTGAATGAAAACGGCTCGCTGGTGATGGGCGGTATCCATTCCCGCGAGACCGGCGACATCAACCATCGGATCCCTGTGCTGGGAGACATCCCCTATATCGGCCATCTGTTTTCCTATCAGCGCCATGAAACCAGCCAGCGTGAACGGTTGTTTATTATCACTCCGCATCTGATCGGCGATCAAGTCGACCCGACCCGGTATATCTCGTCGCAGGATCGGGCGGAGCTGGCCAGCCAGCTTTCGGAAGTTCACGACCGCCAGCAATATTCCACTATGCGCGGAACCATTCAGAACGCCCTTCGCGATCTGGCCGAAGACAAAATTCCTGAAGGGTTTGAATCGGGCGGTGAAGGTATCAACCTGAATCAGCTTTGTACACTTCCCGCTGGTCTCACGCTAGATACGACGCGTTCTCAGTGGTTCAACAATAAGACCATTCAGCTGACTGTGGGCCTGATTAAGAACATGACGGGCAAACCGATCAGATTTGATGAAGACAGTTGTAATGACGATGACGTGTTGGCGGTTGCCGCGTGGCCCGGTTCCGTCCTTCAGCCCGGACAGAAAGTCGAAGTTTATGTGGCCTTCCGTTCCCGTGGCGAAACCCGGCGTTCCCGTCAGTCCTTGCTGACGTCCCCGCGCCTTTTAGTGTACCGGGAGAAATAATGAAATTCGGCGTCTTTGGTTTGCTGGCCCTGCTCCTCAGTGGATGCGCCAGCCATGATAACGGCTGTGACAATACGTCGTGTCGACTTCAGTCCGACCGCCATCATTTGGCCATCTGGTGGCCTTCAGACATGCGCGACGGTCTTCAGAGTTATTCGAAAATGCCCGTGAGATAAGAAAACGGGGAACTGAATCCCGGACTTTCTCACTTATTTAAACGAATGCATTTGCATTCAATCAATGTTAAGGAATCAATATGCGAATGAACTTTGGCGGTATGAGTCATCTTCATAATCGCTCGCGCGATATGAGTGACACGCCCACGCCTTCAATCAATCAACGGACCCAGAAGGGTTTCGAAAATCAATTGGTCTGGGGTAACAATAGCCATGACCGCGAAATGTCTCGTGATCTGGGATTAACGTCACCGTCTGAAATGGTCGGCCATATGTTTAACCCGGATAAAATGCGGTCCAACCTGTTCGAAGGCGCGTCGTCTGACAGCTTCAGCATGGGTCAGGACGCCGGAAATCTGGGCCTGTCCATGTGGAACAACTCCAGTTCGAATCCGGTGTTTCAGGGTCAACAACCGGGCGGCGCCAGCATGGGCGCAACCGTGCCGGAAAGCCATCTTTATGCGGTGCTGGAAGAAGTGCTTCGCCGTATGGGGATTAACCTTCACGGGTCTGTGTTCAATCCGAACACGAACCCAGCCATTACCGGCGCGATGGCTGACGGGATTTCAAGTGGTCTTCAGAACCGTTCCGTTCAGGTTCAGCCGACACCGCCAATGTCTAACGATGCCGACAGCGCGAATCAGGTTGGTAACGCAATTGGCCAGAACCTGAACTGTCGTCTGGCGGGGAACGCCATTAACAACTGTGGCCAGCCTCAGCCAGATAACACCGTTGGCGGTGATAAGGATACGCGGGAAATGATTGGTCAGTACATGGATCAACATACCAACGTTTACAGCAAGCCTGAAACCAAAGACGGCAAAGAAACCAGCTGGAAAGATGCCCTGGCCAATCAGTACCAGCTGTCGCCGAACTCAATCGCGTTGGTGAACATCGCGCGTAAAGACCTGATCACGCATCTGGAAGGCGGCAACGTCGGCGCGAACCATCCGGGAACCGACTGTTCTCACGCGATGATGAATGCCGATGCCGGTCAGACGAACTGTCAGATCGCCCAGCAGCAACGCCAGCAACTGATGACAGTATGAAGTAAGTAAGAAAGCGGGGATAAATAAAGGGAAGGCTTTCGCCTTCCCTTTTTTATTTGCGTCTGACAGTTCGATTTGGTTTGTTCAGCCTTCGCTGAAGTTCTTTTAACAGGTCTGGATTAAGATGGTCAGGCTTCTTTTCGTCCTTGTCTTTCTTCAAGTCCTGAGAACATTTTTCGTTCAAAATGGGAACCCTTATCGTTATTAGTGACATTGCTCAAAGCCACTGTAAGTTAACGAACGATAAGGGAAAAGAATTCCAGAACTGTGCGACTAAAGCGCTTCGTTTCCAGCTTTGTCTTCTGCAAATCTTTTAACGGACGCATTCAGTTTTGCGATCTCTTCAGGGTCTACCTGGCTTAACAGCTGTGCGACTGTGAAAGCGCCTCGCGGCTTTCTTTTAGAAGAAACAGAGACGTTCAGTCCCTGTTCAAGCTTTTTTTTATCGGTTGCTGATGACATGAATATAACCGTCGGCTTTTTCGATAATGACTTTATCGTGTGTAATAAACGGGATACCTTCATTCCGAGCCTGAGCAATCAAAATCCGATCAAATGGATCCTGATGAAGCGTGTTTGGAAGTGTTGCGATACACAGCGCATGTTCACTGTTCAGCGTCAGCTCTTTCATCCCAGACTGTAAAAGGGAATGTCGGAATTCGTAGGGGCTGGCGGTGAAATCGTCTCGATTCAGTTTGGATTTTATCGCGATTTCCCAAACGCTGACCGCACTGAAAAGGACTTTGTTTCGCGTGTCCTGAATCATCGCAGCCACTGAAGGTTTCAACTTTTCAGGCTCATAGACACAGAAGAACAGAATGTTGGTATCCAGTAAAAAAACCATCCTTAAAACATCCCCTTAAACATGCTTTCAATCTCCTCGCTAAACATGCTGTCGAAGTCGTCAGGAAGGGTCGCTTTACCAGCCAGCAAGCCCAACGGGCGTTTCGAAGCATCATAACTTTTGTTTGAGATCCGCGAGACCTGAACGGCTTCGGATCCATTTTTTGAAATGATGACCGGGACGCCAGTAGACATCACGTCGGCCACGATTTTAGATAGATTGGCTTTCGCCTCAGTCAAATTGACCTTATCCATATAACCTCCCTTGCAATATATGTCATAAGAGATTATAGACTAGTCTGATTAAACAGACCAGATTCTTTAAATAGAATTTTCCATGACAAAAACGAACATCATTAATCTTCTTCGAACTCAATCGGCATCCCTGGCTGAAGTTCTTCGATAGACCGGATAAGCCGGTAGATCGCCGCGACCGATTTGATGGTTTCACGCGGAATAAACTCCCCTTCCTCTGTGGTTCTGTAGAGGTTACGGGTCAGCCAGATATATCGAACGACCGGCTTCTTCGCGGCATGGGCCATCGCGATCACTTCTTTCGCCTCGTCATCTTTGGCTTTGAAGATGACTTTCGGAAGCATGGTTTCATCGGGGTTATAAAACAAACCCACGGCGAAGTGTGTCGGGTTCACCATCAACACATCAGCATCTTCCACGCGCTTCTGGGAGATCCGTTTAACCGGTCCGTTCAGGATTTCATGGGCAACCTGTTTGCGATGGCCTTTGGCATGGGGATCCCCTTCCAGCTGTTTGTGTTCGTTCTTGATATCCTCATGACTCATTCGGTTCTGTTTCATATAGAAGTATTTCTGGATCGCAAAGTCGGACACACTGAAGACAAGGAGAACCCCGATCGCAGTATGTGCCAGCGTCTTCAGCAAGGTCACGCCTGCCGACATAAAACCATCCAGCGTTCCCCCAGCCAGCTCCGACAGGTCCTGAAGATGAGCGCGCAGAAGGAACGTAAAGACCACGCCCAGCGCCACCGCTTTCAGCAAGCTCACGAAAATCTGAACATATTGTTTCGCACTGAACATCTGTTTGAACTTCGGAAGAGGATTAAGGGCGTCGAACTTTGGAGCGGCGGCTTCAGGAGCAAAAAGTGGACCTATCTGAATCCATCCTGCTATCGGTCTGACGATGATCACGATGCCGACCGTCATCAGAAAGAACACGCCGCCGATCAGAATCGCTTCCCCGGCGACATCATTCAGCGCCTGTTCGAAGGGAACGTTAAGGCGGAACAGCGGCAACATCATCAACGATTTCAGTTTGGTTATGCTCGCATCGAGCATCGCAAAAATCACTTCTAACACAGCGATCATGACGACCAGTTTCGAGACATCTTGACTCTGGCTGACCTGGCCCTTTCGCCGGTTCTCCTGAAGTTTATGTTCCGTTGCCTGTTCTGTCTTTTCTCCGCTCATTGAGACCCCTTATCGACACGTAACACATCGTTAAGATGCGGAATTAAATCGTGGAACAGGTCGAACCGAATCCCGGCGAAGTGTTCCAGAATGGGAAGGTAAAGAATGAAGAAGCCAACGCCGACCAGACACTTCAACGGAATGGTCAACACGTTCGCCTGAAGCTGTGGGCTGTAGATACTCAGGATCCCAACAGCGAAATCGATGAACAACAGCAGGAGAACCAGCGGACCGGCATACAAGACCATATGAACAAACAGGTCGTGAACCTGAATCAGGAACTGTTTAAAGCCGGTTTCGGTGAATCCTGGAAGCCAGTGATTAACAGGCCAAAGCCGATAACTGTCCCAGATGACTTGTGTCACCGCCGATAAACCAAACGCCATGACCAGAAACACCATCGACCATCGAAGCAAAATATCACCGAGCGGTGTGGCGTCAGGTCCCAGCGCGGGGTTCAGCTGTCCGGCATTCAATGCGCCGCGCTGACTATCGAAAAGCGCGCCGACCGATTCAAAGAGCCAGAATGGCAACGCCAGCAGATACCCCAACAGCAAACCCAGAACCACTTCTTTCATCGCAAGCCCTACAATTGCCCACGGATTGAGCAAAAGCCCACTTACTTCTGGCATGATGGACGGCGCGACGAAAAGGGAAAGCGCCACGGCGATTCCGTTTCGGATCATCCCGCGCAAGGTTGAGAATGAAAAGATGGGTGTGATAATCAGGCATGGCAAAAGCCGCGCGATACCGAGCGCGACGGCGATCATTCCCTGAAAGATAAACGCGAGTTCATGGGCCAGCATCAGACTTTCCCGGCGCTGGCCATCATCGCGAACGCGGTCTGAGTCAGCTCCAGCAACTGAAGACCAACCCAGCGACCGGAAAGCGCCAGCGTTCCCCCGACCGCCAGCAGTTTAATCGCGAAAGGTAACGTCTGATCCTGAAGCTGCATCACTGCCTGAAGAAGAGAGATAATTACGCCCACCACCACCGCCACAATCAGCGGCGGCGCGGATAGCATGACTACCAGAATCATCGACTCTTTGAACAGATAGATAACGTCCATTTGATCGCCTCACAGATAGCTATAAAACAGCCCGTCGAGTAATCGGGTCCAGCCTGACACCATGACGAACAGCAAAATCTTCAGGGGTAGCGAAATCGTCATGGGGGAAACCATTTGCATCCCAAGCGCCAGAAGGACGTTTGACACAACCAGGTCGACCACCAGAAACGGGATGAAAATCAGGAAGGCGATTTTAAAACCGCTCTGGAGTTCGGAGAGGACAAAAGAGGGAATGAGTAATAACAGGTTCTGATGGTCTTTCATGACGTTCTGAACCAGATTTTTCGGCCACATCTTTTCGGCATTGCCTAAAAGGTGCGTCTGAACGTCAGGGGCTGTGTTACGTTGCATGAAGTCGGTTAGCGGCTGAATGCCATACTGAATCGACCCTTCCAGCTTTTCAGTGTTCGTCGTGTCGATCGGTTTTTCACTGAAACGACTTTGCATCTCGTTTAGCACGGGAGCCATGACAAATAACGTCGCGGCTAGTGCGATGCCGTAAAGGGCCATATTCGCCGGAACCTGTTGAACCCCGATAGCGTTACGCGTCAGCATTAACACCATCGAGATCTTCAGGAAACAGGTCGTTATCATCAGAAGTAAGGGGATTAAGGATATCGCGCCCAGCAGGAGCGCCAGCGCCAGCGGATTGAATGAACTGATATTTTCGGGCATCTAATGGCTTCCGGCTCTTAACATGCTTTTTATTTGCAGCCCCAACGACCCGTTCACGTTCACCAGCTCTCCTTTCGCCACCAAATAATTCCCATGACAAAGCAGCGCTTCACCAGGCGTGACGTGATCGACCATGAGCGTCGAACCGGCATCAAGACTCTGAAGTTCACCCAGTGTCAGGGACAAATTTCCACATCGAATCGTCAATTCGATAGGCAGATCGTTAAAGCCTTTTTCTTCTGATGTCTGCATCACTTCCCCTTCCACGCTTTCGCCGTCAGTTTCTAGATCGGAGTATTCTTCATGCTGCGTCATCGTTTCCTGTCCATTCTGAAAAGTGATCTGTAATTTATATTTGTGAGAATTGTCGGGATCTGGTTCCAGCTCAAATTGAAATAGATGATGTTCGAGGGATAAAAACCCCTCTCCCAGTGTGTTTATTAAACAATCCGTCGGAAGGAGAACGTCACCTTCAGAAAGCTGGTCGATTAAACCGGCGCTGACGGTCACGCTTCCGACGATAAACGGAAGCGAGATCGGGAAGGTTTCGGGAAAGGGGTTTGATTGAGGACTAAACCGTAAAGACTTCCAGACTTCCAGAAGTCTTAACGGCAATCGACCATAAAACCGTTCTGATTTGTCGTCACGTTCCACGGTTAATTCGACTGGGAGCATATCGACCTGTTCACCGATGTCAGGTCCCAAATACCTGAACAGATTCACCAACTCTTCAGACAATTTCGAATTCAGGTAGGTCCAGAACCATTCGGTTTCGTTTGTCAGCACATCAGGAAACGCCGGGACGCCGGTCAGAACTTCAAGAAACCGATCCGCCTGGCGAACTTCAATCGGACCATAAGCAGAATGAAGCCGGTCGAAACCGGCTTGAATGTCATCAAATAATCTGACGATGATCCGTCCTGATGGAAGCGCATATTCTCTCCCCACGCCTATCCATCGCCGAAGCGTGGCCTCTTCAGGGGTTATTCGTCTGAACTCCAGCTTCATAAGGCGTCTATCCTTTTAAAATGCAACCGAACCGAGCGCCCCAACCGTTTCGACAGCAACGCTTCGCCCCGCTTCTCAAAGCCCACCATCCGCGCCAGAACATCTTCGTTAAAGCCAAGCGAAATTCGCGTTTCTCCGTTAAGGCCTTCGGAAAGTCTCGCGCCGACTTCCCCGGTTTCAGGAAGCAATAACGAAAACTCAGCCGGTAAGGTTTCCGCGTTTTCGGTCTGCTCAATCAGATCCGGGGCAAGGCTGTTAAACGTCTGGTCGGCCTGATGAGGTTCATCGAGGCGTTCAGGTTCGGGCGAATTGAAATAAAACAGCAGGTCGCCCAGCGGTTCCACGACGGGTTCAGGGTCATCCTTCAGGAGCGCTTTAAAATCCTGTCCGTCACGGTTGGCAGTTTTGGACGTCTTCGGGGGCGAGGATTCATGATGACGGCGTGGCCGAACCTCTGAGGTATGCTGAACAGTTTTGGATTTTGGCGGAAGGTGATGGGGCTTCATGTTAAATCCTCCTGTTCCAGAATATATTCAAATTTATCGATTTGCTTCTGACACGCCTTTATCGACTTCTTTGTGTGGTCCACCAGCTCCACCTGTCGGGTGATCTCTGCGGTCATGGTCTGGTTTTCGGCTTCCTGATCGAGGAGTTTTGTCCGGGCGCGCTTTTCAGCTTCCAGCGTCTGGTGAAGCTTTTCGTGTAAGAGAATGACGCCGGTATGATGATTAGCGAAATCATCCAGGCATTCCTGATAAACCGACCGGCACTTAACCAGCCGACGTTCACCGGTTCGAAGGTTTCGCTTCATGGTGCGAAGATTCAATTCTTCATCTCTGAGTGTTTTCTTCAGGCGACCCAGCTGGCGTTCATGGAGCGGTAATAAAATTTTCGCGGTTTTATGCAGTTCGTTAACCGCCGTCTGAACGTCTTCTTCCTCGTTATAATGGTGCTTCACTAATCGCGTCCTCCAGTCCACTCAGCGTATGAATGTAAGGTTCAGGCGAGCGATTAGCCTGTTGAAGGAAACCATTGATCCGATCCTGAGAATTCACGGCGGCATCGGTCAGCGCATCGTTTCCGGGTTCGTACTCCCCCAGACGAATCAACATATCGACCTGGTTATAAGCCGACATCAGCTGACGAAGTGTGCGAGCCATCTTCATCTGTTCCGGGTCGACGACATTCGACATCGTTCGGCTGAGGCTGGCCAGAACGTCAATCGCGGGAAAATGGCCACGTTCAGCAAGCTTACGCGCAAGAACAATATGACCATCGATAAGGGAACGGACTTCATCGGCCACCGGATCGTTTGTTGAATCCGCTTCCATCAGTACCGAATAAAGCGCGGTGATCGCTCCGGCGCTTGTCTTCCCCGCGCGCTCCAGCAAACCCGGAAGCAAGGTATAAACGGACGGCGGAAGGCCACCACGACCGGGCGGTTCACCGAGCGCCAGACCGATTTCACGCTGGGCGCGCGCGAAACGTGTCAGTGAATCGATAATAAGTAAGACGCTTTTACCTTTATCACGGAATGCTTCCGCGATGGCCGTGGCAGTGAATGCGGCGCGGGCGCGCTCCATGCTGGATCGATCGCTGGTGGCGCAAACCATAACCGTTCGTGACCGCAATTCTTCATCCAGCTCATGCTGAAGAAACTCGCCGAGCTCGCGACCACGTTCACCAATTAGCCCAAACACAATGACGTCACAAGGTGTGTTTCGGGCGACTTCAGCGAGTAATGTGGTCTTCCCACATCCCGCTCCGGCAAACAGGCCCATTCGTTGGCCGACGCCTAAGGTGATCATCCCGTCAATCGCACGAACGCCAGTCGCGAGCGGTTCAGAAATTCGGGGGCGGTCGGTTGCGGGCGGGGCATTGCGTAAAACCGGGCTGGCGTCCGTTGTGTCATTATCAAACGCAAAAGCTGACACCGATTCGTAATCCATCGCCCAGCCAAAGCCATCAAGAACGCTTCCCAGCAGCGCTTCAGACACCGCGATTTTATGCGGCTGATAAAGCGGCGTGACCCGTGCGCCCTGAGCGATGCCGTTTAGCTGCCCCAGTGCGGATAAAAGGGTGTTTTCGGTATTAAAGCCCACCACTTCCGCCATCACTTCGGCGTCATCTTTGCCCACGATCAGACATAAATCCCCTATCCGCGCGCCCGGAAGACTCGCTTCAAGTAAGATCCCACTGATGCCGGTTATCCGACCGTGAACGCTTACGGGATTAAACTGTTCAAACAGGGTTTCCCGTTCTGAAAACCATTCTTCCAGACTCATTTCACCAGCTCACTGATATGGATTCAGGTCCGGTAAATTGGACCGAATCTTTTGTGATTTTCGACAGCGTATAACCGCCATGTTCATCCCCGATAAACATCCGCTGGCCACCGTCGATGACGACATTGGCATGTTTCCCGGCTGTTATCTGGACTATGCGAAAAGGTAACGTGAGTTTTTTTATCGTGGTGGCGTTATTGAGCGGAACCCGGATATCGTAATCATTTCGAAGTGACACCATTAATCGGCTGACGATGCCTGACTGATCTGGTGTCACCGCGCCGGTTAATGCCATGCCGTGGTTATTACCGGTCACGATAACGACTTTCGACAGATCGCGTTCTTCAAGCTTTCTGGCCAGAATCGCTTTCAGTCCGTCACTGTCGGCGAGAACCGGCTTCAGATCAGTTTGTTGAACAGATTTTGAAGATGATGTGAAGAGCCAACCGGTTACGATAATCGCCGATAAGATGCCAAAGATAACCAGCGCCGGTTTGAACCAGACCGGCCATCGGTTGAAGCTGATTCTTTTGGGTTTTGGTTGAGTGATGACGCCAGCGGCATTAATCGGCACAATCGACGATGACGCCCACGGTTCACTGGCGTCGCTCACCACCAGCCAGACCCCGGACAGCTGGAAGGGTTGATTCAGATCAAGCTGGAGACCATCACGAACGGCTTCACCGTGGGCCAGATACACTTCCCCTTCTTTCGGGGTCAGTTGCCAGCGTTCATCTTCGCGTGACAAATGGGCGTGAAGCGATGCAATACTGTTATCGCAAAGCTGAAGATCGCGTTCTTCCGCGTTTCCCAGCTCCCATGCATCACCGCTTAATGGTAACGTCGCCCCTTCATGAAGACCGTTTAAAACGCGAAGTTCAAACATACTCTTCTTCCTCCTCAGGCGACTGTTCGATGACTTCATGATTAATATCAATCCGCCCTTCCACGTTCACAGGAAGGTTAAATTCCAGTTCAGCGAAAGAAAGAACGGCGACGTGGTTGAACTCGTTCTGGATAAGGGTTCGGAGCGGGCTCCGTAAATCCTGAGCGACCAGCATCACGCCCTGATTAATGGAACGGTATGGCGGGAAGACGTCGCGGATCTGATCCATGAACAACTTCATTCGCTCCTGGTCGAGCGTAAAGAACGTGTCGGAATTGGTATGTCTGAGCGCTTCTCGAAGAATTTCTTCGGTTTCGGGGGTCAGTAACCACGCAATCAGACCTTCGCCGTCTTTGCTGTGCTGATAACAAATATGTTCTTTGATATCGATTCGGACCTGATCGATTAACATTCCCGTGTCGCGTTCGCTCCCGTGCATTAACAGGGATTCGGTGATGGTACGAATGGCCCGAAGTGAGATCCGTTCGGCTACCAGTCGCTGAAGGACCGTTGATAACCGGGCAACAGGAAACACGCGTTCAAATTCCTGCGCGACTTCAGGCAAATCACTTTGAAGCCATGACACGATGGCGCGGGTTTCCTGCATACCGATGAACCGGGGCGCGCTCTGAAATAATGCTTCTTCCATCTTCGCCAACAGCAAATCGTTCCCGCTCCATGAGATCGCCCCACTCGTCAGATATGGGTCAGCGGCATCGAGCCACACAAAATCTTCTTCCTGAGGAACGGCAACAGCCGGAAGGTTCTCTTTATCCTCCAGCTGTCGGGTGTAACCGATTTTCTCCACGGCGCGCTGGTTTTGGGTGATGGTGGAGACCACCTTCGGGATTTCATAAACCAGAAACCGAAATTCATCCTCGCGCTGAAGGGTTGTAAACTGGATATCGAAGACGGGCAACGTGAAGCCATACTGGTTCACGATACGGTTTCGGATACGGCGGATTTCTTCGATGATCTGGATAACATGGGGATCCCGTTCGCGGCCAGCCGGAAAACTCAACAGGAAAAGTCTAGCCGGATTGAAGGTGCGAAGGTCGTTTTCCCCGTTCTCTTCCGGGATAACTAAATTTTCGTTTGAGCTCGACGCAGCGTGACGTTTATCGCGCCAGATCTGAAACCCGCCTGACCCGATGGCAATCGTTCCCAGAGACAGAAAGACGATGGTCGGCATCCCCGGCAACAGACTGAAGGCGAACATCCCGACACCGGCCATGATCCACGCCTTCGGCTGTCTGGTCAGCTGTTCGGTGATTTCCTTCCCGATGTTGTGATCAAAGCTTTCTTCGTTCGCTGACACGCGAGTTATCATCATGCCGCTGGTCAGGGAGATTAACAGCGCCGGTATCTGGTCAATCAGCCCATCACCGATCGTCAGAATGGAAAAGGTTTGCATCGCATCACCAGCACTCATACCCAGCTGAAGAACGCCGATACAAAATCCGCCAATGAGGTTTATCGACAGGATCACTATCCCCGCCATTGAATCCCCTTTCACGAACTTCATCGCTCCATCCATCGCCCCAAAGAGCTGGCTTTCTTTGGTCAGGTCTTCACGTCGACGTTTCGCCTGGGCGACGTTAATCAGTCCGGCGCGAAGGTCCGAATCGATCGACATCTGTTTTCCTGGCATCGCATCAAGCGTAAACCGCGCGGCCACTTCGGCGACTCGTTCCGAACCTTTAGTGATAACCAGAAAGTTCACCACCGTAAGGATCAGGAAGACCACCAGCCCGACCGCCAGATTTCCCCCGACGACGAAGTTTCCGAACGCGGTTACGATATGACCGGCATTCTGTTGAAGCAAGATCTGACGCGTCGTCGAAATCGATAATCCCAGACGGAACATCGTGGTAAGCAACAGGACCGAAGGAAAGGTGGAAAACGCCAGCGGCTTCGGTAGAAACATCGCGTTCATGATAAGAAGACATGACATGCTGATATTTATGGCAATCAGGACATCGATTAACGGAAGTGGTAATGGGATGATCAGCATGAACACCACCGCCAGGGCGATAAATCCTCCGACGATTTCCGATCGCTGCATGGCATGAAATGCGATTTTGTTCAGTAAATTGAACAGTTGATTCATAACAGATGACCCATCCTGTTTTTCTCTATCTGAGCCAGCTCGCCATTAAGCGCCCTGATCATCCTAATGGCCACGTCGCGATGTTTGCCGTTATCACCCCAGACGTTTTCAGGTAAGCGCTGGACCAGCCTTAACAGATGGTTGAAATAAAACGGTTGTTGTTGGGAAGCTTCGCCGACCGTTTCGAGTCCCATCGAAATCAGTGAATTCGAATAAAAGCCGTTTCGGCACATTCCCAGTAAAGAACGTGTCATGGTGTCGACCGAAATCGAGACATTGCCGAAGGTTTTCTTGATACGCTCCAGAAAATCGGTCACTTCGGTTATCGTGTTGCTTAAAATGCTGGTGTCATTGAGCCCGGTCATTAACCGGCGAAGTGCCATTGGCGGGATCGATGGGGCAAGTGCGGCGATATCATCGGCCAGTGCCCGCTGAAGGGTGCGAAGTGCGGGAATGAACCCGTCCACCCCAAATTTCGAAAGCAACATATCCAGCACGTTATCCGAGGATTGCTGACCCACGACGCCTTCATAATAAAGCTTTCGAATCGTCTTCTTCTGGTCACGGTTGGTTGAAAAGCTGGCGAATGCTTGAGCCGTGTTCACGCCTGCCGCAACTTCCGCGCCGTGTTTCTCCTGTAATTCATCCAGCAACGCCTGAATCTTCGCGAGCTGGGCGGGCTGGTGGCCATCCTGTAACTTCAGCGCCATCATCGTCAGCGTCGCATAAGCTGACGCCGGGTCACGGTCCACTTCTTCCATGACAGATTCAAAAAGATCGGTTTCGGACTTTTCGTCCATCAGTTTTCGGATCCGGCCTTCCCGCTCTGCCTGTTCTTCCCCGCCGTGACCTTCTAACAGTTCGCTGAGCTGTTCAATGTGGGTGAATCGAAACGAATAACCGCCACGTTTAGACCGGTTCATTTGTTGCTGGCGTTCAAGCCGCGCGCGGTGCTGGTCGATTTGTTCTGATAATGAACCTTGAACGGCGTGTTCAGCCTGGTCTTCCCTAAGCTTCGCCTGATGAATCGGTGTGGTGTGTTGCGTTGTTTTGGCTTTGTCTGTCTGGGCGATTTCTTCCAGAAGAATTTCTTTTTCAATCGGTTGGGTGTGGTGTGGGCGATGGTTATGGACTTTCATATTCATGATGGGATTCCTTCTCGCGCTATGGATGATAAGTAAGAAAACTAGAAAGTCAGTTCCCCAAAGGATGAAAGTTTTTCCTTAACTCAGATTTTGCCAAAACTGGCAGACGAAACGCCTTTGAATTGCCAGTAATGGCAAACTTCACGACAAAAAATAAAAATTAAATATTTAATTTCAATATCTTATATCAGTTAATTCATCTGGCACGGCTCTTGCAAAATTCGCGAAGTATTCAAACTGGAGGATCTATGGTTGCGATAAAGGCAGATGAATCGATGTGGTGTCCGATTATTGACTGGCCGTCCATCATGGTCGAAACCCAGAAGCGACTTCACAGCTTCATCAGAAAGCGCGTTTCAAACTTTGCGGATGTGGACGATTTATTTCAAACAACATGGTTAGAAGTGCTTGTGAATCGCGGTCGGTTTAACGGACGTTCCCGCCCTGAAACATGGGTATTTGGGATCGCCATGAACCTGATCAAGAATTACTATCTGGACTCGCGAACGCGCGCACTTCGGGCGACACACGTAGACATGTTGGATAACGAATCGATCGAGAAGGATGAACCGGAAATTATTCTGGCCGGACGTGAAGCGTTAATGGATGCGGTCGGGAAGTTTTCGAAGATGCCGAAAGAATATCAGCGGTTACTGAAGGTGCTGGTGGAAAATGACGTGGGCTATCAGGAACTAGCGGACCATTTGTCGATTCCGATCGGAACGGTTCGGTCGCGTTTGTCTCGCTTGCGGGCGTTTTTGAGGAAAGAAATTCAATGGGAAGCGTAAAGGATGAAAGGGAGCACAGCCACTCCCTTTTGTTATCGCGCAGAAATGCCAATTTTTAAGCGGGTTAATTATTGCCGGAATTAGCTGCTTTATCAACTCCCACTTCAGCGCCAGACTTTGTTCCACGTTGGGCGGTCTGGCCAGCTGCATAGCCAACACCTTTTTCGCCGGACGCCGCCGCTGATTCACTGGCGGCTTTTCCGGCATCCATCCCGGCTTCTTTGGCTGCACTCAGACCCGCTTTCACGCCATTTTCAGCGCCCGCTTTCAACCCTGCCTGAACGCCAGCCTGAACAGCGGCACGACCGACCCCAGCGCCCAACGCTGCTTCGCCCAGACCCGGAATCAGAATCGAAAGGCCGGTTCCGATCCAGCCGATAATGTCGATCATTTTAAAGAAATCGCCCCCACGCTCTTTCTTTTCGTCCGGTTGGGTTTTCTGGCCATCATACATTTCGCGACGCGCCTTCATTTCATCCGGCGTCTGAAGGTCTGATGGCGTTGGCGCAGGTGCGATTTGATTTGTGCCGTGGGCAATAAAGGCATCGAGATCGCCTTTCGAAATGTTCTTGTCGTTTGCCTTATTGAAGAAGTCGCCGCCCGCATGATGTTTTCCGTTATCAAGCATACTGAATAACATTGAATTCGGTTTCATCAGTTCTTCCGCTGCGGCGCGAACGTCGGCGGGCTGGTTTTTGTCTTCGGCAATTTCTTTCAGTTTCTTCGGTGTCAGTCCCCCATGTTTAAAAAAGATGTCTTCGTTATTTTTCACCGTGTTCAGGGTGTCGCTTTCCTGGCGAGTCAGTTTGACTTTATAGGATGCCTGGTCGCATAACGCTTCACGGGATTCTGTGGCGGTCGGATCGGTCATGCCGGTATATTTCGCCCATTCGGACGGATGGTCGGCCATGTACTTCGCCGCCGCCTGAACCTGTGGCGGACATTTATCCATCGGCTGGGAACCGTTAGCGATTTCCTTCATAGTTTCCAGGCTAAGCTTCTTCGGAAGGCTTTCGGAATACAGATACAGTTCGCGAATGGCATCGTTACCTGTCATTTCGCGGGCGTCGGTTCCGGGAGGTGCATCTGAGGGAACGAAAGCATGAGTGTAGGTTTCGGCTTGCTGGTCTGAATAGGCTTTGAATTCTGGCGTCTTCTTTATCCCCTCGATGTCATTCGCCGCCAGCTTCCCATCGACTTTTCCGGGCGTGGCGTTGTCGATTTTATTGAACATATCAGGGTCCGATAACAATCTGTCCAGCGCATTCTTCATATCAGGCGGTGTTTTTGGATCGTCAGCAAGCTTCTTCAAACCGTCTTTGTCCATCGCCTTCTTCATCAGCCCTTCATTTCTACCCAGCGTGTTCACCACATCATCATAAGACATTGGCTTGTCCGAACCGTCAGGTGGAAGGACGTTCAGTCCTTTGGGCGGGTTCGTGATTGTGGTGGCGATTTGTGGTGGAGGGGAACTTGATTTGTTGGCCGTATCTGAAAAGGCGATAACGTTAGAAGGTGAATCATTCGCGGCGGGTGTTGTTGTGTTATCGGGAGGGAGGGTTGTCGCGGTGCTGGTGCTTAACGTGGATATTCGCATGGATTCTCCAAACCGTTTTTCGTGAAATAACTCGCACGTAATGGCAAGTCGTGATCGGCGCGAACGCCGTTTTCTGAGAACGTCGATCCGGCATAACGACCGATGCCGGTCGCGCGATCTTCTTCTTCTTTCTGGGGCGAGTTTTTGTTCATGATGGCATTCAATCCGGCGGCTTTTGATGTGCCATTCATGACATGGAAGGCATGAATAAGTTCATGGGCAAGTGAAACAAAGGCTTCTTTACGGGTTTTCACGACCCAGGAATGATCATCGTTATCGATCCCCACTGAAATATTCGGGTTATAAAAAATTATTGATTTCGCGCCTTCTCCGTTTGAACTGACTTCCAGAAGTTTTTTCATGTATTGCTGATGCGGAGAAGTATTCAGATTCAGTCCATACCTGCTTTCCTGAACTGGCGTAAGTTCGCCACCGGTTTCGCTTGCGCCATTACCTGCATCCATAATCAACAGATTTTTTTCTCCCGTTGATACCCGCGCGATCTCACTCAGGATCCGCGCTCCATTCTGCCCGGATTTAATCATTTCAAGCGCCGATTCGATGTCTTGAAGCTGACGAAGATTTTCAAAAGAAATCTTTATTTTCGGTTCGATGCGGCTGGCACGTTCAAACGTGGGGGACATCTATTCATCCTCTAGTTCTTGGATCTCGAAATATTGCTTACGGATGGGTAAACCATGATCCTGACGAACTCCATTTTCTGAAAAAAGGCTGTTAGCATAGGTCGCGTAACCAACTGCCCGCATCTCTTCACGTAAATGGTTATCGTCTTCTAGAGCGGATTTATCCACATCCCCTTCGATTGATGTTCCTTTCATCTGGTGATAGGTATGAATGAGTTCATGGGCGAGCGTCACGAATGCCAGGCTTTTATTTTTCACAGAATACGGCTCGCCCAATGAATCAACCATAATGGCATCTTCGGGATTATAATGAATCACCGGACGAACCCCTTCCCCGTTTGAGGAGTAATGGGAAACCGTCATGCCATAATTTCGATCGGAATGGTCATGACCCTGAAACTTGTGCTTCCTTAATTGGCTTTCAGTCAGATAGCCCACCGAAGCCGATTCTTCATTTGGGTCACTTTCAACGAGAATCATCGGTTGTTTATCCATCGTTGTCGCGCGTTCGATTTCATAGATAATGCGGGACCCATTCGGTCCCGATCGAATTTTTCTTAACGCCGATTCAGCCGCCTGAAATTGATGTTCGTGTTCAAAGGCGATAGAGAAAACGGGGGAGACGGCGCTTCGACGTGAAATGTCAAAAGCCATATTAACTCCTATGAGCGAGGCTGATTATCCCGTTGAAAATATGAAGCACGAATGGGAAGACGTGCTTCGCGACGGATTGAGTTTTCACTGAAAGGTTCTCGCGTAAACTGACCAATACCCACGGCGCGTTCTTCTTCCTTTCTCTGACCGGTTCCCTGATGCCATACATCATCCAGCTGTGAACTGTAAGATGTCCCATTCATCATGTGCATCCCGTGAACCAGCTCATGGGCAAGGCCAACATAAGCTTCAGATGGATTGCTGCCTTCTACCGGATACCCTTCATAATCGATGTCGATATTTCGTCGGGGGCTATATGTCACAACAACCGGAACCCCTTCATTTCCCTGTCCGTTTTTGCTCATCGTCGAAAGCAACTTAACAGCCGTTTGATGTTCTTCGCTTCGAATTTCAGGATTCACGCCATAACCGACTATCTGGGATTTAGAAAGATAACCACATGTTGCTGTAATCTGATCGTCGTGAACAGCGATCATCATTTTTTTATCTTCAGTGGTAACGTAATTAATAGTGTTTAAGAGGTTCTGACCGGATGGTAATGATTTGATTTTGGCAAGCGCCGAATCCGTTGCTTCATAGTCCATGACGTGATGGTAATTGATATTAATAAACGGCGCGGCGCTGCTGGCTGTTGTATGCGGGCCGAATGGTGCTGTCATGATTTCTCCTTATCCGATGTGGTTGATGGTGTCTTTTGTCAAGTAGGTTGCGCGAAGTGGTAAGCCATGGTCGAAACGAATTCCGTTTTCAGACAAAACAGAACCGGCAAAAATGCCCGCCCCTGTTGCCCGATCTTCTTCCACCCGCATGTGGGAATTCGGCGTATAAACTTCTTCTGTTGGATATCCGCCCTGATAGGTTCCGTTTAACATGTGGTAGGCGTGAACCAATTCGTGACCGAGTGATAAAAAATTCAGACCCGGCGCGGGACTGACTGCGACACCTTGTCCATCGGTATCAATGAAAAGAGATTGATTCGGATTCAGTTTAACGATGGCCACCCCACCTTCGCTTTGCTGGCCGTTGGGTTTAACACGGGTCATTTGCAAGACCAGCGGATGATGTCGCGGGTCCCGGTAATCATCCGGCACGCCAAATCTTGCCGATTGTTCTGTGGTGATTTTGCAACTGATGGCGTTATCTTTATCATGGGTCAATATATGAACATACTTCCCGTTAACGGATAACTGTCGAAGTCGTTTTATTAGTTCGTGGCCGTTTCTTCCTGAATTGATTTTCTGAAGACAGCTTTCGACATGTTGATATTCCTGTGGGGATCTATATTGAATTTTCATCTCAGGGGCTAAGCGGCTGTGGGCTATCTGATAATTTGCCATTAAACTTTCCTCGCAATTAGAAATTCTGTAACACCTGTTTGTTCCCGCATCTTGTTAACGCTGATAGGACGTCGATAAAACTCACCAAGCCCCATCGCGCGGTTCTCTTCCCGCAACTGATGGGCGCGATTTGGATTGTATTTCTCTAAATCCTGACCCTGATAATTTCCCTTCATCATCCGCATGGCGTGAATCAGAAGATGGCCGAGGGTGAAATGATTCCCGAAATGATTCGGCGCGCTCTGCACTTCGCCAAACTTATTTGGCTCAACACCTTTCATCGGGTTGAAGTAAACGATGGCGCTTGTCCCTTCGCCTTTATGATGTCGCTGAAACTTACTGCACAATGTATAAGCCAGCGTTCGCATCTGATGATTATTGTCCGCATTGAGGTTATAGGTTGCTATCTGTGCAGACGTCAGCGCGGGCTGGGCGATGTTTTTGAACTTGGTGCTGGCGTAGATCTTCAGGCTTTTCCCTTGTGTTGAAAGCTCCCGAAGTTTTCCCAGTAAAGCTTGACCAGCTGGTAAGCGTTCCAGTTTTAAAAGTGCGGTGTCGACTTCTCCCATCGCGTCCAGGCTGTTGTGATGAATCTGAATGAACGGCGCGATGGCCGATTGGATACTGTAATTCATATAACGTCCTAAACTCTGGGCAGGTACTTTTTTGCAAGCGTACTCATTTCGTTCTGATCGTAAATAGTGGAACGTTCACGAATTCGATGGTCACGCCGAACGCCGTTTTCAGTCATCAACATATCTTTAAAATCAATAATACCTACGGCCCGCTCTTCTTCTTTATTCGCATAAGGATCTTCTGTGTCGTCCTTCAGATGTGTTCCGTGAAGATAGTGATATGCGTGAACCAGTTCATGGGCGAGACTTAAAAACGCATGATCGGGTAATTCAACACGCGTTCCGATCCCATCTTCATCTACCAACCGACTTTCATTCGGATTGAACTCGATTTGAGAACTGACACCATCCCCGCGCCCCCCCGGAATCGGCGCACGACTCCGCATATCAAGAAGCATTTTATAAGACTTACTGTCATATGTTCCTTTAATGCCATAAGCCTTACGAAGCTGTTCGTTCAGAAAGGGTTTCATTTGCGTAGGTTCATCATGAACGACATGAATATAAATCGAGGTATCAGCGTTAATATGACGATTAATTTTGGAAATTAACAGCTGACCATTCTTTTTTGACGCGATTTTTTCCAGACAGCTTTCAACATTCACCGCTTCCTCTGGTGTGTTAAAACAGATATGAGTATGTTTTAAAACTTCGCTACTGGTTATTCCGTTAAAACGCATTATCACTCCTTATTCATTAGGTAGATATTGGGCGGCAAGAGGCGCGAATTCATTACGGTCAAAACGGGTTGAACGTTGCGGCAAGTTATAATCACTTCTAACTGAATTTTCATTCGGTCCTAAGCCCTTATAATCCATGATGCCGATTGCGCGATCTTCTTCATGATCGATTAACGGTCGATGAGGTTCTTCGGGTATGTGTGTTCCGTGGGCGAAGTGATAGGCATGAACGAGTTCGTGGGCAAGACTGATAAACGCCAGCCCCTGATTCTGGATGCGTTCACCAATGCCTTCTTCATCCACAACACGACTTTCTTCCATGTTGAAACGAATTTCAGAACCCACCCCGATTCCACGCCTGCTAGGTGGCATGGGTTTATAACGAACTTTAATCATCGATTGATAAAGCGGGTCTGTTTTATCGTCAGGAAGATTATGGGTTTCACGAAACCGGTCATTAAAATTCGGTTCGGTCGAGCACTGTCCAGAATGCATCACTTTAATATGAATTTCTTTATCTAAAGCTGTGTATTTATCACACATTTCAAGCAGGTAAGACCCGTTTGGGCGTGATTTTATTTTATTCAGACAGCTTTCGACGAAATGATATTCTTCAGAAGTATTATGAAAAATTTTTGTATTGCCTAACACTTCGCTGTGGGTACGGCGTAAGTATTCCATCTGTTCTCCTTTTATAATTGCCAGGCACGCAACGGCATTTGTCGTTCTTGTCGAAGCGCGTTCTCACTTATCGGTTCTTCGGCGTATTCCAGAACACCAATCGCCCGACGTTCTTCGTTCAGCGACCCGGCGGATGTCAGGTCATCGGTATAGGTTCCTTTGATGATGCGCATTGCGTGGATTAAAGCGTGGGCCAGCGTGACTTCGGAATTTCCGTCGATCATCGTGACGCGGGAATCCATACCCACCAGCGTTAACTGGGAATCGCGATATCGATTCCGCCCCCCCAACTGTCCCGGCTGTGGTTGCTCTGAAGGATTCCAGAAAACCGTAGCGCTCGATCCGTCGCCTTTTGTAAATCTGCCTTTCAGGGCAAACTGACGCGCGGCCTGAATGCTTCGTTCATTGGTTTCGGAATAAGGGATTCGGGTTTTAGAAACTTGTTGTCGGCTGAGTGTCGGGATCGTGTACGTGTCGCAAGCGTGGGTAACATAAACCTTCGCTTGTTTGCTATGGGTCGAATGCTTCATGATTTCATTCAAAAGATTCCTCCCCACGTCATCGCGAGCCAGGTTCCCTAATGCTGTTTCGGCCTGAATATAATCGGCTTCATTATGTGCTTCGATCACGACGCCGCGCGCAACGTTTGAATAAACTTGCATGGCTTACCTACTTAGGCCCGATTGTGTCTTAAGTGGCATAATTTCTCCTAGATTTCGTTTCTTCGTTCAATGCCATGTTCAGCCCTGATGGCATTTTCGGACATTCGTTTAAAGGTATAGCGTCCGAGACCAATGGCCCGAAGTTCTTCGTTATGTCCATCCCTTGCCGGGAATCGTTTAAAGTCATTGGCTTTACTGGTTCCGTTCAGCAATCTCATAGAATGAACTAGTTCATGGGCCAGACTGATAAAATTACTTGTTTCCAGTTCGTCGATCATTTCCTTACCATTGCGGGAAAAGGGGGAAGTGGTTGGATTCCAGCGAATTTGAGACCCGACCCCTTCACCCTTTCTTAGGAACCCTTTCTTGTGGGAAAGTGTCTCAGCTGCGATCACCGTATCGATAAAGGGCGTGTCACAACTAAAATTAAGTTTGTCGCGTTGTGACTGGGTTAAATCACCGAAGGACATTGTGGGGGCGTAATAGTCGACGTTGATCTTAACTTTTTTGTCTTCCGTGGAAAGCTGAGTGATTTTGTCGATTAACCGTTTACCGTTTGGACGGTTGTTAATCTTCATCAACGCTGATTCCATCTTGTAGTGTTCCAGATAATCATCGTGATAGAGAACTATCCCGGATGAAACCCGGCTAGGTGTGACGATATTCATTTTTTTTATCTCAGTTTGATCCACTAACGTCTGGGCGATTGTTCAAGCATGTTTTCTATTTCCCTTTGAATATCGGAACTCAGTTCTGCTTTGTGTCTCGTTCGAAGAGGTAAACCATGATCGGCGCGAATGCGGTTTTCAGAAATGCGCGCGTCTTTAAACTCGCCTGTTCCGATAACCCGTAATTCTTCGCGAGCAATTTCATTATCTGGATTCGGCGAGGTGTTTAAATGCGTACCATTCATATTTCTGTACGCGTGAACCAGTTCATGAGCAAGAGCAATAAAAGCACGGTCTTCATCTACGGTCATTTCATGGCGTCCACCGGGCGTAATGTCGACATAGAGAGAAGGATCGTAATCTATGATTGAACTCACCCCTTCCCCTTTTTGCATGAACCCCCTTTTTCGTGAAATTTCTTCTGCCTTTAGATTACTTTCAGTCGAATGGGCTGAAGCAATGCCAAACCTTTTAATCTGTGATTCCGTCAAAATCGGAAAGGCTCTATCCTGAAACCCTTCGCTGACATGAATGGAGACCATTCGGCCATTCTTGGATAAGGATTTGATTTCGTTTAGCAATAACTTCCCGTTAGGACCACTGTTAATCTTTTGAAGTGCTGTTTCAGTTCTGTCGGTATCATGTTGATACTGTGAGACGATTTCGATGAATGGGGCGACAGAACTTCGCCCCATGATTAACTGACTCATTTATTCTCCTTTCAGAGACCGACGACCGACAGGTTTTCATCAATCATGTATTTCGCCCGAAGGTTCATGCTGTGTTCGGACCTGATCGAGTTTTCCGAGAATGATCGTTTTGAATGTAATCCTAACCCGACAGCTCTGGCCTCTTCTTTTTGAGCGCGGGTCCCTTCTGTGTATCTGTCCCCTTCGCCGCCGGTATAGGTTCCTTTCATCATCCGATAGCCATGAATGAGTTCATGAGCAAGTGATATGAACGCCTGCTTTTCATCATTAACGAGTGAATGGAACCCATCATTATCAACGTTTACCGACAGTGACGGGTTCCAGCGGACGATCGAGCTGGTTCCTTCGCCCTTCAGCCCGAACCGGCGCTTCTGTGCAAGCTTGTTTGCGATCTGGTTATGCTCCAAATCATATTCAGATTCCGACACGCCAAAACGTCGGACCTGAGATTTTGTGAGTGTAGGCAATGCCCCTGTAGTGGTGTTGTTGCTTGCCACTATCGTTAACGTCTTTCCATTTCTGGACAGGCGGTTAAGCTCAAACATGAGGCGGTTCCCGTTAGGTCCCATATCGAGCTTAGAAAGTGCGGCTTCAGTTTTCCGAAGTTCCGCTTTTGTTTCATATCTTATATTTATAAAGGGTGCTGCGTGACTTCTGGCGATTGACATGATTGGTGTTATCTCCTTCGCTGGTTTAGCATGGCCTCCGCTTGTCGGCTTTTCTCCAGATTGCGCTGGCTTGCTTGTTTGCCGCTGTCTTCCTGTTGCTTCGTTTCTTCAAACCAGCGGCTGATGATTTTCAGGGTCATGTTCAGCTGTTCCAACAGCGGATACATTTCTTCAATAAAGAGTTTGTCGGTCGGAAGTGTCGTCCAGAGGCACAGACGATTTTCATCTTTCTCAGCGGCGATAGTGATTCGCGTCGCCTGATCGGGCGTCAGATTAGCCTGAAGAAGTTCCAGCAATAAATCAGATGTGGGTTTGTCGGGAAGTGGGATAAAGGACAGCATAACCATTGTGTCGATTTCAGTCAGCTCCAGATAAATCTGACCGGTTTCGAGCATAAAAGTATAATAGCCGTTAGGATTTAAAGGGAGGTCTGGGATCCCAAGTTGTTTGAAAAGCGGCTGGAGCTTTTGAAAGAATTCTTCCGGTTTCATTTTCTACCTTCATTCAGTGAGTGTATTGAATGAGTAAAAAGAAGCGAAAAAAAGTTCCCGGAAAATTCTCAGAAACAAAACCCCGCCTTTCAGCGGGGTCTGTAGATCAGGCGAAACCGCCGTTAACGCGAAGGACCTGGCCATTCACAAATGAACCATCATCCCCGGCCAGCATAGAAACCGCGCTCGCGATATCTTCCGGCGTTCCGAGTCGGTGAAGTGGAGACTGTTTCTTAAACCATTCAATGGTTTCTTCCGACTTCCCTTCAAAGAACAGATCCGTTCCGGTTGGTCCCGGAGCCACCGCATTCACGGTAATGTTTTTTCCTGCGAGCTCATTGGCCATCACACGAACCAGTCCTTCGACACCGAGCTTCGAGGCGATATAACCGCCATAATTAGGAAAGTTCTTCGCAACCACGCTCGATGACAGCGCTATGATACTTCCCCCGGTCTCAATCCATTGGGCTGCATGAGACATAACAATGACGGATCCGATCAGGTTGGTATTAATGACTTTCTGAGCGGCCTCAATGCCTTCGGGAAGAAGCTTCGCCATTGGCATGATCCCGGCGCTGTGGACCACGACGTTCAGCTTTCCGTTAAGGGAACGGACTTCACGGAACATTTCAGCGACCGAAACGACGTTGGTCACATCAGCCTGGACGGCAAACGCTTTGCCTCCCCGCTCCTGAATCTGCGACACGATCGCTTTCGCTTTGTCTTCATGACCAGAATAATGAACGAAGACCGTAAACCCATCTTCCGCAAGACGTTGAGCAATGGCTTTGCCGATTCCACCGGTAGCACCGGTAACTAATGCGACGTGACTGAAATCATTCATGTGTGTTCCTTAGTTGTGTTGGGAAAGAGCGGCGAACCACTCAGCCCACAATCTAACGAACTGCAAGGGAAAGGCGTTTTAAGGTGTGCGAAAGGTTATAAATCAAAGATGACAGCGATTTTCTCCAGGACATCTTCCAGAACGTCATCCGGCGCTTTCTCCACAAAGCTCGCATGACGGGACCGGTAATCAATGCTGGTGACTGAATCAGCATGAGCGACGCCCGACGTGTTGGTGTTCAACATGGCAACTTCAAATGGACGGCGGCGAATTTTATCGGTGATGGGAACCACCATCCCCAGTGCGCTCCAGCTGTTGAAATCTGTAACCGACACGACCAGCGCATGAACCCTGACCACCTCCCCTTTTGTCTTTGGTTCAACGCTATCGATCAGAATAACATCGCCGCGTTCAGGGATGTAATCACTGGCCACTTCATCCATTAAAACGACAGATGGGTTTTTACCTGTTGTCATAATTCCTCTTTCCCGACAGGTTTCATGTTCAGCCATTCGCGATCTTCATCCGACAGTTCCAGTTCTTCCGGTGGATATCCGGCCAACAATTCTTCAAGCGTGTATTTGCGCTGGCGAACCGGTTTGGGTTTGGCGCTCAGGATCAGCTTTCCATCTATCAGTTCACCCTGAACTTCGGTTTCCCCGTTCAGATTCATTTGCTGGATAACGGATGCAGGAATGCGGATGGCCTGCGAGTTACCCCATTGTTTAAGACTAAAGGTCAACATGATCTTCCCCCTCTGATGTTTCTACATTATAGAAACCCGATATCGGGGATTCAACTGATAACCAATTTATCTTTTCGTGTGATTCACTCGAAATTCGTTCGAAACCCACTGTCGCTTAGGATATACATTGTATATACTTATCTCATAGTCAACGAGTGAGAGACAACCGAAATGAACAAAACAAAATTCTTCGAAGAAATGAAAGCGTGTCGTGTAAATGCAACGGCATTCATCACCATCGGACCACGTAACGGCGGAAAAACCGCTCTGGTTATGAATCAGTCAGGCGCACCAAATGCTTTTCTGTCTATGCATAAAGACGGATCTGAAGCGATGAAGAAGGCGTGGGACAAATATGAAGGTTGGCTGAAAGAATTCTTCATGACTTTCGATGAAATCATTGAAGAAGAACACGCTCAGGCAATCGAAGACGATCGTGAAGTTCAGATGTTACTGGCTGAATCTGAAGAGGTTGGAATGATGGAAGAAGAAGAGAAGAAAGAAGTAATCGACCTAACTCATGAAGCGGCGCTGGTCATGAATGAAGAGATCGACAGACTGTCACAGGAGCTGGCGGATCGTCGTTGTTACTTCTATAACGCGGACCAAATCCACAACGGCCAACAGGCGGTAATCGCACGATATAAGAGGGAAGCATTTGATCACGGACCGAGAATAATCCAGCACATTCTGAAGGTAATCGTCATATCAAGGCGACTGACATTGAAGAAAGTCGGTTACATGGAAGTTCCGCCACCTCCTTCAAAGCTGGTGGATCTGGATGAATATGAAATTCCGTTTTAAGTAATACATCAGAGAGAAAACAACTATGGCGCGCCGCCGTTCTTTGGTCAATCGTGACCTACCCCCGAACCTGTATGTCAGGAATAACGGGTATTACAGTTATAAAGATCCACGCACAGGAAAAGAATATGGGCTAGGGCGTGATAAGCGCTACGCCCTAACCCAGGCTATTGAAGCCAATATGGAATTATATCAGGACCTGTCTCAGCCGGTTAACCTGCTGGACCGAATGAACGAGGTGAAGAAATTCACCTTAAACGACTGGCTGGTGACGTATGAGAAAGAGCTGATAAGAAGAAAGCTCGCAGCGAAAACGATGGAAAGTTACGAACGGTTTCTTCGGACCATTAAAGACGGAATCGGTCCGTTCCCGATTGAAGATATCGATACGAAGGTTTTGGCGGACTTTCTCGCGCCGTGGCGTGATGATGGTAAAGCGACGATGCATAACCGCATCAGAAACTTTCTGAAGGACGTTTTCGCGACCGCCATCGCTCACGGTGTCATTAAGACGAACCCTATCGAATACATTAAAACTGAAAAGGTTGAAATCGTGCGTTCAAGATTGTCACTGGAAGAGTTCAAGCTGATTTGCGCCAATACCCCTTCCCTTTATCCGTGGGCGAAGCCTTGCTTCGAACTGGCGCTTCTGACGGGTCAGCGAATCAGTGATATTCAGGCGATGAAGTGGGCTGACATTCGGGATAATAAAATCTATGTCGAACAACAGAAAACCGGTTCGCGTGTCGCCATCAAAACATCAATCGGTCTGGAAGCCATTGGGAAAACGATTCAGGAAGTGCTGGACGAACTCAAGACATTTAAAGATGAAACCGATCATGTTATCCCGGTTTCAGGTGGACGTGATAAATTGTCGCGCGCCTTCCTCAAATCCCGTTCAGCGTCCAAACTAAAATGGGAAGGAACCGCGCCATCGTTTCATGAAATCCGTTCGCTGTCTGCCCGACTTTATAAGGAAGAGAACGACGCGGAATTTTCTCAGCGGCTGTTAGGACACAAGAACTCAGCCATGACTGACAGGTATACTGACACGCGAGATAACGCCTTTATCGAAGTTTGATGCTGGTTGAAACCCCTTATCCCGCCTCGCTTCATCGTTGTCGTGGCGGGTACACTTTTGAACGAATTTCGAATGATTTCGAACGGCCATTTATAAACTTATGATTTTAAAGATATTTTTTGATATCAAAATACTGGATCGATACTGGATTGATAGCGGCTCAGTATGCAAGAAAACCTAGATATTACAGTTAGTTAACCTTATTCGTCGCATAAAAAATAGGCTACTTTATGCGACGAAATCCTACTTTGCACTACCATAAATCAATGACTTAACCCCCCATTTCGAACGGCTGGTTACACGGTTTGTTAATCTGGATAACTAGATTTTTCTCTTTAAGAGGTGATGGAACCTTTAAACGTGGACATAAAAAGAAAACAAAAAAAGGCGCTCAATGAGCGCCTTAATTTTAAATTTCATTCTTATTATGCCGACAAGCGGCGAGGAACGGGAGAGATATTCCGACTGAACTGGCGGGCTTTATTGTTCGTACAAGGGCATTGATAAACCTTGTCATCGGTATGAGTTCGTAAAATCTTACGCATAGTCTCCTCAAGATAAGCAGGGTTATCGCTCAGACGAGCGCGAAATTCTGATGGCGTACAGCCACAATAACGGCGGAAAAGTCTCGCCAGAGATTGCTGGCTGGAAAATCCGTTGTCATAACAAATGTGGGTAATCTTGTGATCTGAGTTCGCGAGCGCGGTCGCAACGTTCAGAACGCGAGACATTCGAATATATTCAGAAAGCGTGTAACCCGTGACTTCGCGGAATAAGCGTTGAAAATGCCAATGTGTGTACCCGCTGAATTGAGTAACATCAGTCGCCTGAATTTCGGTTTTAATGTTGTCATTGATCCAATATGTCATTTCTATGACAGTTGAGACCCGGACATTATAATTTTCGATATCCATTAGTTTCCTCATTGATTTTTTACTGGTGTAACTTGTCTATATATTCCTTGTGTTTTGAATATACGAAAAATCAGGATTCGCATTGCTTGTGATTTTGCAATCTTATATCCGTGGTAAAACAAACTTTTAACATCAAGCACTTAAGCAACTGGAGCACTTCTAATGATTCGTATTTTTGGACTTCTTTTATCCTGTGGTGGCGTGTTATTTCTGGCTGAACACTTTTTGGTTACAGCACAACCTTTCACAAATGATGTAAATATCAGGACAATCCACGATGATATTAATAACCTGATAACCGTTGTTACTGAATGTTTCGTGATTCTTTTCGGCGTTGTCCTTTACGCAAGTAATAACGTTGAAAGAAAAGTTAGTGAAACCGTTATAAAACACGCGCACGACATCACCGAACTGGAAGCCTCTTCGCTTGTTCGGGATGATGGAACAGGTCAGTTCACGCTGGATGATCCGGCTGTCGAAGAGCTAGCTCTTCAGTATCAGATGGAATGTCCACACAGAAACCCTGATGACATTATCAGTTTGAAAAGTTTAGAAATATCAGCGATTACTCAGCTACTACCTTCCGAAGTCAGGTATCTGTTTGAACCTCTTCTTATGCAGAAGCTGAAGCTTATCGATGAAACCAGACACGGAAACTGATTGAATCAAATCCTCAGGTGTTGAAATCGCATAGCGGGAAACCATAAAAATATCCTGGTAATTGAATCGCTCACTTTGTGCAGTCCTGAAGTATTCGATAAGTGATAATGCGCGCTCGCAAACACTGAACGGTTCACGTTAAGATATTGCGTAGGTGTCTGAGGATATTCCTTATCTTTGAATTGCTGTGTGACTTTTGCCGGATGACTGTCCGGCTTTTTTTCGTCTGTAGTTCGCGCGCGATAATGCCCTTCCCTGATCTGACCGAATAAAAAACATATCCAGTCGACTCTTCCCGTGAAACCACGAACGAAATCAACATTCAGGATCTGAGGTAAATTAGAAGCAACAACCGGAACTGACCATTCAGTTTCAGAAAACTCGACGTCTACAAACTCGACAAGTTCAGCTTCAACAGGAGAAACCATCATGTTCTGTTCAGAGCTTTCTTTCATTGTAAGTTCTGAATTCGCGTCAGATTCCCGCCATTCATCTAACCAGCGAGAAAACTTCATTTCGCTCATGACCGACGCGCGGCTTTGTGGTTTGTGACGTGAAAGGGTAAACATCGCATGACTTTGAATCTTCAGGACGACTTCGCCAGAAGTACCACGATCAATGAAATCGACGGAGCTTTTAGACACAGCGAGTTCATAGCGGTTTTCATTAAGAAGCTGGAAGAAGTCGAGCTTGTTCATTTTGAGACCTTGTAAACATTTTTGTTTCGTTAAGATCTATAGTAACGAGCTGGATTTACGTTGTAAACATTTTTGATGACAAGAATTTAAGGGGATGTTACAAAGGAAGCGAAAGAAGGGGCGTAAGCTCAGATTGATACGCCATAGGGGAAGGGAAAACGAATAATGTCCACCTGTCGTGAGTAACGGCGGAATCCACCTCATTGATTAAGAGTTAAACTCCTTACCTCGTTATCTATAGTTAAACTCACCGGCTAACCGTTTTGGTTAGCCGGTTTTTTTGTGGTTCATTCAAAGAAATAGATAAAAAGACTGGCCAACCATATGACATAAATCCACACGAACCCGACAGCAAGACGGTCAAGTTTCCGGGAAAAGCGGTTTACGTTCAGCCAGGCAACGCAAACAGGGCAGTGATAAAAAATTACAGTGCCAATGATGGCAAAAAGATAAATCATTTTCTTAATGGTTTACATGCTAACAGGAAAGAAAGTATCCATCCGACGAATGTCCAACCTGTTATGGCGTTCATAACGAACAAACTCAACAAATTCTTATTCCCACGGATCTCGCCGATGATGGTCGGCATAAAATAGGCAGTCATGAACAGAATAAACATCCATACAGTCGCAAGTGTCGAAGCCATAAATCCTCTTATCGTTATTAAAAGTTAATCCGTAAAGTCTGGGTCGTTCTCTTTTAATCTCCTCTTCAATTGTCGATTCTCTTCAATAAGATTAATAACGTGATCTTCAGAGTCACGAAAGATTTGCTGAATCCGCTTCTTGTCTTCCTCCATATCGTCTATCTGTTTGAGAAGGAAGAGACAGAAAACCCCTAACATGAAAATGATGAACATCAGTACGGGATGAAGAGTAAACATAACTTCCCTTTTTTGGTGTCAGTCTGTCTTCATGTTCACTGTAATCAGAAGACAGTCCTATAATCAGTCTTTTGGCCGGTCCTGAGTGATCAGGATCAGGGATGAATTAGAAATTCTGTCGACTGATGCCCAAAGAAACTCAGACCAATGGGGCTGAAAATCGATCCAGTTAGTGATTTCAGAACATACTGGAGTTTCCAAAACATCATCAATTCGATGAACGTGGGTATCATTACGCGTAAAAGACCATAACAACCGACCTTCCCAGAAGTGCGCTCCGCAAATCGTCATTTCTCCAGGGGAGATCGCGATGTTGAATTTGGTCAAGAAATACTCAAAAAATTTTGTCGCAAGATAATGAAAGGCGTCTTCATGGCCGGGAACCATCGAGCTCCACACCAGACACTGAGTCGTGTTTTTACTGGCTATAGGGATCTTTCTAATCGCATCCTGATAAGGTCGGGATAATTCGAATAGCCTGATAAAGAAAAGCGTTTTGGGGATAGGGTCATCTGAAATGATCCGGTACTCATTACAGTAAACTGAACGCACCAGACGAAAAGGCGGAGGGACCACAAAGCCGGGAAGCTCAAACGGCTGGCCCACATAACTCAGGAAGGATTGCGTAAGCTTCTTGTTCTCTTCTTCTTCATTTAAAAACACGGTTATTTGCGAATTATGCATGATCAAATCCCTACAAGTTCCACTGGGTTTGATGCATTTTAGGACTGTTCGCCTCTTTTCCATCTCAATTCATGCGAATTTTTTTGGATTTAAATTGTCTAAACGTGCTTTTTAAAAGCGGGCTAAATTGCCCGCAATCTTTGATTAATTTGGAAGTGATGAATTTCCTTCTGACACGACAATATGAAGACTGTCCATTGTCCGCCAGTTTGTCCCATCATATTTAACCGCTTGCTGAGGATAAGACACACCGTCTTGAGCAATAAATGTATTTACTGTCGTGATATCTCCTAGGGACGCTGGTGCAGCAAGTAAGTCCGCGACGCGCCAATGTCCAATGTTCAAAAATTGACTGGTTTGATAGGGTATTTTGGCATCAGCGCCATTAACACGAATTTGGATCTTATTCGTGTTGTTTTCAACAATGGCAGTAGTGCGAATGTCCAAAATATTATTATCACCATCAGCAATCAATCCGGCTGTTGTGGTTCCCCATGAATTCAAATTCAAAGGCGTAAGCAAACCATCAATCGCATTCAGATCGGCATCAGCAATGACCGACATATCCCAATTCACATACGTGTGAACACCGGCATCAATTCGCGTGGTTCCTGTTGTATGAGCTGTGACACCCATTCGGCTGAATCCAGCAAGTTGCACATATAACGCCGTATCCGAGGTGAAAGGCTTTTCATATCGAACAGCCAGAATACCCGACCCCACTGATTGACCATGCCAGGTAACTGTGGAAGTCGAAGCGCTTCGGTTTTGAATGGTGATAACACAGTTTCCATCAAGTCCACCACGCGCCGCGTTGGGAGTCGCAAAGCCATTACGCGTCACGATGTTGACGGTAAAAGTTTCAGCTGTGGCGGCTCCAACAAAATAACCTAACCGAACCCATACCGCTGAACCATTCCCTGAATTTGAATATATCTTACCGCTATAATGAAGCGGAGACTGAAAGGCGGCGTTAGCATAAATACCATGAGAATAGATAGCTACCTGACCAGCTTCATAGGATGACAGTGTTTGACTCTCATACTCTCCCGTAATGTTATTCACACTCTTATCAGTAAGAATGTCGATCCCTGCTCCGTTCGCATTACTGCAACTATATTGCGCTAATCGAGTTTGTCCCATATAGAGCGGGTTCGTATTGGATTCCATGGCGAGTGAATGAAGCGCCCACTCACCATTGGTCAGGTTGCCTGGATAATCACAGAATTCTATCCAGACATTCCACATCATAGCCTGTGTGCAATGAGGGATGAAAAATACACCACCTTGATCGCTATCCGCTCTGAAGTTCTGGATTGTACTGTTTGAAATCTCGATCGCCGTGGAGTGATCCCAAGAAACCTCCCCTGATGCCAATACACGAATGAGATTATCATGACCACGTTGGGCATAAACCTGACTGAATTTCGAATCAAGGGTGTCAATCAGCTGGAACATTCGTCCGTAAACGTCCTGAATGTACATATTGAAGACGCGAACATGTTGGCCCTGAGTAACACTGTTTTTGAAAAAATGCCTGATAACAGTATCACCCGAAAGACCATCACCCTGAATTTGTAAGTTGCCGATTTCAGTCCAACGCGCGACCACATCGAAACAGATGGAATCAGCCTCACCGATCAACCATAAACGCGTGGGGTTGTTGTAACCAAGCTGATCATGGCCCAGACCAACACAACGAAACATCGGGATTTGGGTTGTAATTGCTGGAATAGATGATAAAGCAAACTCCCCAGCCGGAAACTGAATCCCGATTCGCTGGAAGATATTTCCGCTGCTTGTATACCAGTTAAACATGGCTTCGACAGCATCCGCGCAATCGGTCGCACCATCTGCGACCGCACCAAACATAGTTACATCTGCCTGCGCGGGGTCAATGTAACGTTGCCAGTGAAAATCATCATTCACGCCCTGAATCATCCCTTTATCACCTGTTGCCGATCCTGCAACAGCGATAAACATACCTCCTCCGAAACCCGTTCCGGCGTTATATTCACGAAGAAGGGCAAGATGACCGGCTTCAGCGGGAATCAAAGTAGCCAGATCATCGAACGTGTCTGCGTTTAGTGGTTGCTGACTAGTGGCAACAGTAAGCTGAGAAAGTGTGACAAAATCGTTATCATCGACCGCATCAGCGCCAGCGACATTCCCCTTAAAGGTGACATCAGCATTATCGATATCTATGGTATCGAGAATCGCTGCGAAATCGTTTGTGTTACCCAGCTTATCGGCTTCGGTTTCCGCCCTGTCAGCCTGTTCTGTTGCCCGTTGTAATTCGTCAGTGATACCCGAAGCACTGTTTGCCGCTTCTATTGCACTTGCGGCGGCGTTAGTTTCGCTTGTTGAAGATGATGAAGCACTGTCGGCGGCTGCGGAAGCACTGGCGGCGGCATCATCTGCGCTTTGTTGAATGGTGGCAACTCGTGAAGCTGCATCATCTGCTGATGCCTTTGCCGCATCTGCTGAAGCCTGAACGGCGTCTTCAGCTTCTTCCATTCGATCCGCGATAGCGTTCGCTGCGTCTAAGTTTGTGGCATCAATGCCACGGGACACTTCTAGCCAGCTAGGCCCGGTAAATGTCGACCCATCTGGAAGGTTTACTGTTATCGGATCTTCAGACGAATAAACCTGTTGCCAGTTATCTTTATCCAGATTCAAACCACGGATCGCGCGCGTAGTCTGATAAATCAGTTGCATCGGAACTGAAACCATTTCACCCTGAGGAACAACACTATAACTAACACTTTCAGTTGTCGGACCGTCGAATTCATCAACGAGTGTCAAAGCTGTATCGCTTTGAACAGAAATGATCGGATAAGTGTATGTTGTTCCACCGATAACGAAAAGAATGAAGTCCCCAGAGCTAAGATCCGTTGTGAATGTCGTTCCAGTCCCGGCAACATCTTTTGAACCATTTGTGATTGATAAAGTTCCTGCCGACATGAGCAACCTAAAATGTTAAACATAAAAAAACCCGCCGATATGGCAGGTTTATATGATCAGATTGAAGGGCTAGCCCAAGGAAACCATTTCAAAAGTATCGCAAAAAATGTTTCCTGTGAATTTGGCGCTAACAGTTCCAGTTTTCTGAATTTAACCGATACCTTATTACATAAAATATTCTGTTTTTAACTTGCTGGAATATTGATAATTGGCATCACATCACCGTCAACTGAGAATACAAAAATATCACCAGTTAAGATTACAAAAGCATGAACTGAATGTTCAAAGCGCAATCCGACATCCACCTTCTCCCCGACCTCAACGACTGGAACTTTGAACTGTAAATTCCCAAAAGTGTCATTTATTTCAGAACCCTCAACCACAAAAGATTGAACAACAGTAGAGTTTTGAACAAGAATTTCCACCTTAACTGTTTCAAAAGACACCGCACGATATTGATCAGTAAATTGAACAATAACTTCTTTTTTTGGATTTGGGAAACTACAAAGCTCGAACACTCGTCCTTCTTCGGTTTTTACTTCAGGATAATTAAAATCAACACCATTAAAATTTTGCTTATCGCCATAGGTTCCGAAAAAAGTGAAGCTTTGAGTAAACATAAACTATCCTATATAAATTAAGTATGAAAAGAATTTGCTGTTGGAGAAGCGAAAAGTTGGGCAATCCATGTTGTTGTTTCCCTAGGTGAAGCGCCCTGATTTAAGGCCCCAGCAAAGAAACCAATTGTCGCTGAGGCTGTTCCTACATCAACACTAAATTCATATAAAGTTACGGTTGTAGAACTTGTATTTCCTCCAGTTGGATAACTTTGCGTTTCTGCAATGCTTGTTCCATTGAACTCTAATCTTGATGCCCCTTGTCCGTTATTTCTTATTCGCGTAACAGTTCCGCTAATGGTCATAGGAACATCACCATTACCCGCCGTACCATCCCAAAAAACCGTACTGCTGGCATTAGTAGTTCTGTGCGCAAACTGGAAAGTTTTGCTTTGCATCAATGGCCCATTAATGCGTGAAGCGCTCAATGTTCCTAAAATCACACAGTCTTCATTAATCGTGACATTATCCAGCGAACCAGAAGAGGCTATAACTGTTCCCCTTACTGTGACATTCGAGAATTCAGCGCCGCCATTTTTGTTAATGCTCCAGCCGGTCGAACCTGAGACATAATTGTTCGACTGTATGAAGTCGCCGATCTTCGCATTCGTTATCGATGCATCCTGAATGAAAGCCTGATTGATGAATGTTTGCCCATTAAAGACAGTGAATGCGAGATTGTAGGAATCCGGCGATCCGCCTGAATAGATACCGAACTGATCGGCATTGAAAACCACTGTCGATCTATATGTGCCATCTGTATTCGGAGCGATACCGACAGCCATCCCGCCCGAATAGAATGTTCCACTTCGTGTAACACCTACTTCAAGCGAGAATGTCGCGGCTGCGGTCCCATCATCCTTAACATTGGCTGTTAATTTTTCATCGATTAGGGCTTGAGTGTCTCCAATTTCGGCTGTTAATCGGGTTTCTAAATCAGCCAAAGCCTGATTTTGATCGGCGACCGTTGTGCTTATGGTCAGAATTTCTGCGTTTACTTCACCAAATTGGGCATATTGACGATTAACAGTAGCGTTATTGGCAAGCGCATTTTCAAGAATGGCCGCCGCATTTTGCGCAAGGTTTTGGTTAATCGCCTGGAATGCTGGTGAAGCTTCGATCTGGTCACTGATGTTCCCTATAATGTCCGGGATATCGTCTGAAGCCTGCCCGTGAACCCAGTCCGTGAACTCTGATTCATTGCCTGACTTATCCACCAGCTTCGCCCGAAAATAAAACCCCTGACCCGCGACCAGTCCTTGCATGTGATAGATATGGCTTGGATAAGATATATCGCCGAGAAGTGTGGCGTCTGTCCCGTCCTGATTCGTGGCGACCTGAATTGTCGTCTTCAGTGTGTCATCAGTGTTTTCCGGGAAACCCCATGTAAGATCGATATCCCAGACGATATTCGTTGAGGCTGTAAACCCGACAGGTTTCGGGGGATTACCCACCTTACCTGTTAAGGCGACTTCATCGGAATATGTCCAGCCAGACGAGATTTCAGCGGCATTAATAGCACGAACACGGACCCGATAAGTCCCGGTATAAATGGCCGGAACTTCAAACGAGACAGTCGAGGTTCGTGGAACATTAATCCAGTTACTGGAATTTCGTCGCCACTGGGCCTCATACGAAAGCGCGTTTGGCGTTGGGTCCCACTGAACCCGCATCGTCTGAAGACTGATCCCCTGATTCACAACGCTATATTCATCGATAACAATATTCGCTGGGGCGTTCTGAGTCCCAGCCGGAATGACACTTATCGGACGTGAATCGAGCTGTGCGCCGGTATCGATAGCACCATATTTACTGGGATCGTAAGTGCTGCCGGTAATACTGAAATTCCCATCTTCATCCATTGAAATCATCGACACGCGGTAAAGCTGCGACAGGACTTCCGAGGATTCTACGACCCAGACAGATTCAGCTTCTGGAGTTTCAGAAAATGCGGCGGTGACGGTCACGATATTTTCGGTGACGGCCTCGATCGTTCTGGCCTCAGATATCCCTGACGGAAGATTTATCTGAAGTCTGTCACCTTCGACAGCACTGGGCCCGCGATCAAGTATTATCGACCTGCCATTAACCGAACTGATTCGCCCACCCGCAACACGACCAGACAGATATTCATCAGCGACAGCGATAATATATCCGGGTAATGGAATATCACCATCCAGACCAACTTGAAACGTTATTACCCTGTCCTGAACGTTTGTGAGTATCCCCCAACGTCCACGGCGATCAGCCTCACTTTGACGGGTACAGGCAATCGCGGTCAGTTCAAGCTGGTTAAAGGTCTTATAACGAGAGACCAAATCGGGTTCAAAGACAGGCTGAACCGCGTTGGCATAACCATTATCTGGATCGGAATAAGACACCAGCGCGGAGGTGTAACGGGTTTTGGTATTTGAACTGGAGTAAGCAAACTGACCATCGATGACATTCGCGTTCGTGTAATTGTAATCAACATCGCGAGGCATATCGGCAAGCGCAACTATCTGATCGCCAGCCCAGTATGTCATTCCCCTGAATATCGCCGCAAAATCCCGAAAGACTGTGTATGCATCGGATCTGTTCTGAACGTATACGTCACATTTAAATCGCGGTTCGGTTCCGCTTCCGCCACGACCATCAGGAACAAGTTCATCGCAATATTGCGAAACCGTGTAAAGGGTCCATTTGTCGATGTTCTCAGCCGTCAGCCTGTCACCCAGACCAAAACGGTCAGTGACAACTAGATCATAAAAGACCCAGGCGGGGTTATCCGTCCACGCGAACTTAAATGTTCCATCCCATGTTCCCGAATAAGTTCGTGTATCAGGATCGTAATTGTCAGGAACCCTGACCATCCGCCCTTTTGGTTCACAGGTAATTTGAGGAACGTTCCCGTTAAACTGACGGGAGTCGAATTCCATATAAAGTAATGCTGTGTTCGGATAACGTAACTTCGCATCGATGACTTCTGTATAACTTTCAATGGTCATCGCATCGCCGATCCGGGCGCTGTTCTGAACTGGCGTGATTCGGGTTAAACGAACTGTCCAGCTCGTTCCGTCCTGAGGTAAATCGATCCTGTGACTTCGTTCGTAACCGGTTGTCGTTTTGCCGGTAACAGCGGTATCGATGACCGTCTGAAACGCGCCGCCATCCGTTGAAACCGCTATCTGATAGGCGATTGAATAGCCATTCAGGTCCCCATTCGTTTCCTGTTCAAACAACGATGGCCATTGAATTCGAAGACGAACGGCGGAAAGCGTTGAATTCGTCAGTGTTCGTGTGAACGGCGTGGTCTCAGTGACCGGCGTTCCCACGGCAATTTCGTTTTCAGTGCCGGGAAGACCCTGAATATAAGTCTGATCCTGTGTGCCTGGCCGAAACTCCCAGGCGACCCCGCTGAAGTTACTGGACCCATCAGCATTTAATAAAGGCGTTCCATCGAGAAAAATATTCTGGCCAGTCAGCTCGCCAGCAAACTCCCCTTCTCCTAAGGCGATAAGAAGCTTTTCTTTTGCGACCGACTGAAGATCGTCGGGCTGTTCAACGGGCGTTCGTGGTGACGAAGACCCGCCTTTGTTCCCTGTGATTTCCTGATGTTCTGTCATATTACGCCCATAAAAAAAGACCGCCGAAGCGGTCTGTTTGCATGAAGATTCTATTGTTGGTCTTCGACGTAAATTCCGGCTGACACTATCGCCCCACCGATCCGACGTCTCCCATATAAGAGCGGGACCGGATATCCCTGCGCGGCTGTGTTGGTTGGCTGTCCGAATGCATAAGAAGGCTGATTGTCTGCGTCGTCTTTATAAGAAAGTCCTTGCGCCTGAGGTGACAACATCTGAACCATCCCACCTAACGCAACGGCCACGCCTGCCTGAAAAACAAAGTTACTTCCGGCAATCGCTGACCCCCACGGGGCAAAAGCAGCGATGGCAATCAGAGCCACGCCCACGATCGTCTGAAGCAAACCGGCGCGTTTACTGCCCATAATCACCGGAACAATTTTTATCACTTCACCTGACACCGGCTTTTTCAGATCATCAAACCCGATATTCTCTTTACCTTTAAAGACCGAAAACGTCAGCCCACGCTTTCGGCTGGAGATCATGTATTTTTCAAATCCGTTGATCGTATGCGCCAGCGCATGAGCGGCTTCTTCTGTTCGTGTAATCGAACGATAATGAACCTTCCCGAATGTCTTCCCCAACACGCCAGCCAGTTCAATACGAGTCATGATTTCGTTCATGAAGGGTCCTTATTGCTGGTCTTCGATATAGATCCCCGCTGAAATCACAGCACCACCTATCCGCCTTTGTCCGTATAACAAAGGAACGGGATAACCTTGCGCGGCGGTATTCACAGCGGGACCAAAGGCATAAGAAGGAGCGTTGTCCGCGTCATCTTTATGGGCGAGTCCGGGCGGCTGAGGCGATAACATTTGAATGACACCACCGATCAGCATCGCCCCGCCGAACTTCGCAATCCCTGCGCCGACTGCCGAAGCCGTTCCGCCTGTGAAATAACTGATGGCCACACCTGCAACCACCAGCACCGCGCCAATGATGGTTTGAAACAATCCGGCGCGCTTGCTGCCCATGATGACCGGCATGATCCTGATCGTTTCACCTGTTACTGGATAACTCAGCTCTTCGAAACCTATGTTGGTTTTGTCCTTAAAGACTGAAAACGTCAGCCCCCGTCGACGACTGGTGATCATGAAGGATTCGAAGCCTTTAATCGTAGCGGCGAGCGCGCGCGCGGCTTCCTGTGTTCTTGAGATCGAACGATAATGAACTTTCCCGAAAGTGCGTCCTAGAACGCCACCCAGTTCGATTCTGGTCATGACTTCAGACATATCTCACCCAAAAAAAACCCGCTTTCGCAGGTTGTTTTTATATACATGGTATCTACATAAGATATCCGGGAACGATTAGCATAGTGTGTGAAATCTAACGATTTTCATCGTCCTTTCGCGCCAGTAACCCCCGTAAGGCGTCCGGTTGCTGGGCCTTCCGTAAAGGTGATGAAGCATCATATTTCCCTCAAGCATCACCCCAGCATGGTTCCATTTTTTGGACTGAACTTGCATCATGATCAGGTCGCCCGGTTTGGGCGCGCCAACGAATTCACGGAAACCACAATCAAACCAGTTATCACGATACAGGTCTTCAGGATGGCCATCTTCCCACCACGGGTAATTAACGCGGTAATCCTTCAATTCGATGCCGTGGATCTGTCTGAAGTAACTCATGACAAGTCCCCAGTAATCCGTGTGACCTAACACGAAAGGTCTTTCTATCAGGGGAAGTTCTCCGCGAGGCTGGATGGTTTTCAGGTCTCCTTCAGGCCAGCTGACAATGATCCACGGAACCGCGCTGTCATCACACA
>Ga0157366_1000029_pt1 | contig 93219 bp, 96 predicted proteins | sample AttbisABBM1_FD_113149 | JGI IMG/M metagenome (GOLD analysis project Ga0157366, IMG submission 113149) | Fungus gardens microbial communities from leaf cutter ant in Botucatu, State of São Paulo, Brazil - Atta bisphaerica ABBM1 | ecosystem: Host-associated > Fungi > Mycelium > Unclassified ...
CGCTGCTGGATCAGCACCAGTGGGAAAAGCGCTACCGGGAAGAACTGGCGAACCAGCTGCTGCAGCCGCAGCCGAACACGGCGTCGCTGCAAGCGATGGCGGCGTATCTGGGATTGGATCTGCGCCAGGCGCGCATCGTATGGATCGTCGAACTGCAAGAGGCGCAGCCGCACCTGCTGCGCGAGCTGTTGACGGAGCTGGAGGCCACCCAGCGCGACGCGTTGATCGCCATTACCGGCTTCAATGAAATGACCCTGCTGCGCCCGGCCTGCATGGCGCAGGGCGAATGGAGTTTGAAGCTGGAGCGCCAGCAGGCGCAGCGTTTGCAAAATCAGCTCAAACACCGCTTTCGGGTGCGGCTGATTGTCGGCGGTTTTTATGACGATCCGCAAAGCGCCTACCGTTCCAGCCTGACGGCGCGCGCCACCCAGGCGATGGCGCAGCGCCTGAAACTGCGTCACGCCACGCTGTTCTACCACGACTATCCGTTGCCGTCGCTGCTGTGCGATCTCGGGGAGGACTGGCGCGCGCAAGAGCTGGGGCGCCCCTGGCGGACGCTGGGCGAACAGGACGAAAAAGGCGTGCTGCGCGGCACGCTGCGCCACTATTTTTCGCAGAATTGTGATCAGACGCAGACCGCCGCGCAGCTGCATATCCACGTCAATACCCTGCGCTATCGTCTGCAGCGCATCGAAGCGATAACCGGCATGAAAATCAATCAATTAACCGACGCTCTGCGGTTGTATATCGGCATGCTGATGCACGACTGAGTTGTGCCAACCCACAAATTCCATGCCGTTCCCCCGGCGATTTTTTGTTGTTTCCCCTCAGGCTAACGCCGGGCGTGCGGGATATGTTGGCCTGCACATCAACCACGGAGAAAACAACAATGACAACCGTATCCACTCTGGGGGCATTGGTGGCGTTAGCCGTCGCCATCGTCCTGATTCTACGCAAGGTGCCACCGGCTTACGGCATGATTGCCGGCGCGCTGGCGGGCGGGCTGTGCGGCGGCGCCGATCTGGTGCAGACCGTGACGCTGATGATCGGCGGGGCACAGGGCATCACCAACGCCGTGATGCGCATTCTGGCGGCGGGGGTATTGGCCGGGGTGCTGATCGAATCCGGCGCAGCGCACACCATCGCCGAAACCATCGTGCGCAAGGTGGGTGAAACCCGCGCGCTGCTGGCGCTGGCGGTAGCTACACTGATCCTGACGGCGGTGGGGGTGTTTATCGACGTGGCGGTGATCACCGTCGCGCCGATCGCGCTATCGATCGCCCAGAAGGCCGGCATTTCGCGCGCGGCGATCCTGCTGGCGATGATCGGCGGCGGCAAGGCCGGCAACGTGATGTCGCCCAACCCGAACACCATCGCGGCGGCGGACAACTTTCACGTGCCGCTTACGTCGGTGATGATGGCCGGCATCGTGCCGGGGCTGTGCGGCCTGGTGGTGGCCTATCTGCTGGCGCGTCGCCTGAGCGATAAAGGCGGCAAAGTGATGGCCGAAGAGTTGACTCAGCATGCCGAAGGGGCACGGCCGGGCTTCGCTGCGGCGATCAGCGCGCCGCTGGTGGCGATCCTGCTGCTGTCGCTGCGGCCGATCGCCGGGATCGCCGTCGATCCGCTGATCGCGCTGCCGGCCGGCGGGTTGGCGGGCGCGCTGATGATGGGGCGCATCCGCCAGTGCAACCAGTTTATGGTCTCCGGCCTGTCGCGCATGGCGCCGGTGGCGATCATGCTGCTCGGCACCGGTACATTGGCGGGCATCATCGCCAATTCGGCGCTGAAGGATGTCTTGATTAACGGCTTAACGCACACCGGGCTGCCGGCCTGGCTGCTGGCGCCGCTGTCCGGCGCGCTGATGTCGATGGCGACCGCCTCGACCACCGCCGGCACCGCCGTCGCCTCCGGGGTGTTCAGCTCTACGCTGCTGGAACTGGGGGTGAGCGGGCTGGCCGGTGCGGCGATGATCCATGCGGGCGCCACGGTGCTGGATCACCTGCCGCACGGCAGCTTCTTCCACGCCACCGGCGGCAGCGTCAATATGGCGGTGCACGAGCGGCTCAAGCTGTTGCCGTATGAAACGCTGGTGGGGTTCACCATTGCGGCAATCTCGGCGCTGATGTTTGGCGTATTTAACCTGGCGGGATAAGGAACAGTGATGAAAACGCTGAAAAAAGTGGTTATTGCCCCGGATTCTTTCAAAGAGAGCCTGAGCGCGCTCGGCGTCGCCGACGCCATCGAGCGGGGATTCCGCCAAATTTATCCGCAGGCGCACTACGTGAAGCTGCCGATGGCGGACGGCGGCGAAGGCACGGTGGAGTCGATGGTGGCGGCCACCGGCGGCGAGATCGTCCCGGTGACGGTCACCGGGCCGTTGGGGGAGCCGGTGCAGGGATTCTATGGTCTGCTGGGCGACGGCGAAACCGCGGTGATTGAAATGGCCGCCGCCTCCGGGCTGCATTTGGCGCCGGCCGCCCGGCGCGATCCGCGCATCACCACCAGTTACGGCACCGGTGAACTGATGCTGGCGGCGCTGGAGCGCGGCGTGAAGGCGATCATTCTCGGCATCGGCGGCAGCGCCACCAACGACGGCGGCGCCGGGATGATGCAGGCGCTGGGCGTTAAATTGCTGGATAAGGATCGTCGGCCGCTGCCGGTGGGCGGCGCGGCGCTGGCGCAGCTGGCGCACCTCGATCTCGCCGGGCTGGATGCGCGTTGGCAACGGGTGAGCGTAACCGCCGCCTGCGACGTCGATAACCCGCTGTGCGGCGAAAAGGGCGCGTCGGCGGTATTCGGGCCGCAGAAGGGGGCGACGCCGGAGATGGTGGCGCAGCTCGATGCGGCGCTGCATCACTACGGCGAGCTGCTGGAACGGGAAACCGGCCGCGCCGTGCTCACCCAGCCAGGAGCGGGCGCGGCGGGCGGCATGGGGGCGGCGCTGCTCGGCATGCTCGACGCGCGCTTGCGGCCGGGCATCGAGATCGTCACCGAAACCCTGCGCCTGGATGAGGCGGTGCGCGATGCCGATCTGGTGATCACCGGCGAAGGGCGGCTGGACAGCCAGTCGATTCACGGCAAAACGCCGATCGGCGTGGCGCGGGTGGCCAAGCGTCACGGCGTGCCGGTGATCGCCATCGCCGGCAGCCTGACGCCGGATTATTCGGTGGTGCATCAGCACGGCATCGATGCGGCGTTTTCGGTGCTCGATCGTATTGTGACGCTGGAAGAAGCGCTGGCGGACGCCGATCGCAATCTGCAGGTGACGGCGCGCAACGTGGCGGCGGTATGGCAGCTGGCGCAAGGAAGAAGCCCACAGGCATAGCCTGTTGCTGTTATCGGTTTCGACGCAGGACTTTTCCGTTACAATAGCCGGCATTAATGGCTGCTGACATCCCGACCCAGAACGGAATGCCGGCCGGAAAGGAAATGAGGGGAACTGAGATGAAGCAAGAGAAACACGGCGTATTGCTGGTGAACCTGGGCACGCCAGATGCGCCGACCTCGTCGGCGGTCAAACGCTATCTGAAGGAATTCCTCAGTGACGATCGCGTGGTCGACACGGCGCCGCTGATCTGGTGGCCGATCCTCAACGGCGCGATCTTGCCTATTCGTTCGCCGCGCGTGGCGAAGCTCTATCAGTCGGTGTGGATGGAAGAGGGGTCGCCACTGCTGGTGTACAGCCGCCGCCAACAGCGGGCGCTGGCGGCGCGGATGCCTAATACGCCGGTGGAGCTGGGGATGAGCTACGGCTCGCCGAGCCTGGCGGAAGCCATCGACAAGCTGCTGGCACAGGGCGTGACCAACCTGGTGGTGCTGCCGCTCTATCCGCAATATTCCTGTTCCACCAGCGCGGCGGTATGGGATGGTGTGGCGCGGGTGCTGAAAGGCTATCGCCGCTTGCCTTCTGTGGCCTTCATTCGCGATTACGCCGAACACCCGGCCTATATCGCCGCGCTGCAACAAAGCGTGGAGCGCTCGTTCGCCGAGCACGGCCAGCCGGATCGGCTGGTGCTGTCGTTCCACGGCATCCCCAAGCGCTATGCGCGGCTGGGCGACGACTACCCGCAGCGCTGCGAGGATACGCTGCGCGCGCTGAGCGCCACGCTGCCGCTGGCGCCGGAGCGAGTGATGATGACCTACCAATCGCGCTTCGGCCGCGAGCCGTGGCTGACGCCGTACACCGATGAAACCCTGAAGGGGTTGCCGGCGCAGGGCGTGAAGCACATTCAACTGATTTGCCCCGGCTTCTCGGCAGACTGCCTGGAAACGCTGGAAGAGATCAAAGAGCAGAACCGCGAGATCTTCCTCAAGGCCGGCGGCGAGAAGTTTGAATATATCTCTGCGTTGAACGACGAGCCGGCGCATATCGACATGATGCAGCAGCTGGTGGCGCAGCGTCTGTAATCATCCATAATCTGTCTATTAGGTGCATCGTGATCGGGCGGGGATGTGTTAACATTCTCCGCTTGTTAAACCGTCACCACCGCCAATCACATGAAATTTCCTGGTAAACGCAAGTCCAAACACTATTTTCCGGTGAGCGCCCGCGATCCGCTTCTGCAGCAGGCCCAGCCCGAAAGTGAAATCAGCACCTCGTATATTGTCGGCATCGACCAGACGCTGGTGGATATCGAGGCAAAAGTGGACGATGCTTTTGTCCAGCGTTACGGCCTGAGCCTGGGCCACTCTCTGGTGATCGAAGATGACGTCGCCGAGGCGCTGTATCAGGAACTGAATGAAAACAACCTGGTCACCCATCAGTTCGCCGGCGGCACCATCGGCAATACCATGCACAACTATTCGGTGCTGGCGGACGATCGTTCGGTACTGCTCGGCGTGATGTGCAGCAACGTGAAAATCGGCAGCTACGCCTACCGTTATCTGTGCAATACCTCCAGCCGCACCGATCTTAACTATTTGCAGGGCGTTGATGGCGCCATCGGCCGCTGTTTCACGCTGATCGGCGAAAGCGGCGAGCGCACCTTCGCCATCAACCCCGGCCAGATGAACCAGCTGCGCCCGGAAAGCATCCCTGAAGAGGTGATCGCCGGCGCGTCGGCGCTGGTGCTGAGTTCTTACCTGGTGCGCTGCAAGGAAGGGGAGCCGATAAAGGCCGCCACCCTGCAGGCGATCGAGTACGCCAAAAAACACGATGTGCCGGTGGTGTTGACCCTGGGCACCAAGTACGTCATTGCCGACAACCCACAGTGGTGGCGCGACTTCCTGAAGGAAAATGTGACGATTCTGGCAATGAACGAAGACGGAGCGCTGGAGCTGACCGGGCTGAGCGATCCGCTGACCGCCTCGGACATGGCGCTGGAGTGGGTGGATCTGGTGCTGTGCACCGCCGGGCCGAACGGCCTGTATATGGCAGGCTATACCGAAGAAGCCAATAAGCGCCAGACCCAGCACCCGCTGCTGCCGGGGCATATCGCCGAGTTCAACCGCTACGAGTTCAGCCGCGCCATGCGCCGCGAGCACTGTGAAAATCCGCTGCGCGTTTATTCGCACATCGCGCCGTATATGGGTGGGCCGGAGAAGATCATGAACACCAACGGCGCCGGCGACGGCGCGCTGTCGGCGTTGCTGCACGATATCGCCGCCAACGGCTATCACCGCCATAACGTGCCGAACTCCAGTAAGCATGTGCGCAGTTACCTGACCTACTCCTCTCTGGCGCAGGTGTGCAAATACGCCAACCGCGTCAGTTACCAGGTGTTGAACCAGCATTCGCCGCGCCTCACGCGCGGCCTGCCGGAGCGGGAAGACAGCCTGGAAGAGTCCTACTGGGAGCGTTAACCCGCTGAAAAAGAAAAGGTCCGGCAATGCCGGACCTTTTTATATGCGCGCGGGGCGCTTCAGATCGGGCAGCCGCCCATTTTTTCTTCTTCGCTCAGGGTGTCCAGCTGCAGGATGTTCAGCATGCTGTTGGCGATCTCCCGTTCGCCCATGACCACCTGATTGGCGCCGCGATCGGTGATGTAGGCCACTTCATCGTCGTAGTGGGCGCGGGCGATGATCTCGATATTCGGCCGCTTGGCGCGCGCCGAGGCGACGATCTCGCCGGCCTCATAGCCGTTCGGGATGGTCAGCAGCAGCCAGCGCGCGCAGTCGAGCCGCGCCAGATCCATCACTTCCGGATTGGCGGCATTGCCCAGCACCGTCTTGATGCCCTGTTCGCGCAGCGCTTCCACCCGCGGGCGGGAATTCTCGATCACCACCAGCGGAATGCCCGCCTCGGCCAGTTTGCCGCCCAGCAGGCTGCCAACGCGGCCGTAGCCGACCACCAGCGCGTGATTGCACATATCCACCGGGATCTGTTTCTCTTCTTCCACCGCCTCTTCGAGGATTTGCTCTTCGATGGTTTCGGTCTTGGCCAGATAGCGCTCCAGCAGGGTGAACAACAGCGGATTGAGCATGATGGACAGAATGGCGCCGGCCAGCACCAGATTGCGCCCGTGCTCCGACATCATGCCGAGCGCGATGCCGAGGCCCGCCAGAATAAAGGCGAACTCGCCGATCTGCGCCAGGCTGGCGGAAATGGTCAGCGCGGTGCGCTTGGAGTGACCGAACATTTTCACCAGCAGGAACGCGGCGGCGGATTTGCCGAACACGATGATTGCCAGCGTCGCCAGCACCGCCAGCGGTTCGTTAATCACGATCATCGGATCGAACAGCATGCCGACCGAGACGAAGAACAGCACCGCGAACGCATCGCGCAGCGGCAGAGTGTCGTGCGCCGCGCGGTGGCTCAGTTCGGATTCGTTCAGCACCATGCCGGCAAAGAAGGCGCCCAACGCGAAGGAGACGTCGAACAGCTTCACCGCGCCGTAGGCGATGCCGAGTGCCAGCGCCAATACCGCCAGGGTGAACAGCTCGCGCGAGCCGGTGCTGGCGGTTTTCGACAGGATCCACGGCACCAGGCGGCGGCCGACCACAATCATCAGCGCGATGAAGGCGATGACCTTACCGATGGTCAGCGCCAGCTCCATCAGCAGCTGGCTGCTGCTGGCGTTGTCGTTGCCCAGCATATTGCCGAAGGCCGGCAGCAATACCAGCGTCAGCACCATCGCCAAATCTTCGACGATCAGCCAGCCGATGGCGATTTGCCCGCGCTGGCTGTCGATCAGCTGCCGTTCCTCCAGGGCGCGCAGCAGCACCACGGTGCTGGCGGTGGAAAGGCAGAGGCCGAACACCAGACCGGAGATCAGATCCCAGCCGAGCAGCTTGGACAGCCCCATGCCGAGCAGGGTAGCGACGGCTATCTGCGCCACGGCGCCGGGAATGGCGATAGATTTTACTGCGAGGAGGTCTTTCAAAGAGAAGTGCAGGCCAACACCGAACATCAACAGGATAACGCCGATTTCCGCCAGTTCCGGCGCCAGTGAGGTATCGGCGACGAAACCGGGGGTGAACGGGCCGGCGAGCACCCCTGCGGCCAGATACCCCACCAGAGGGGAGATGCGCAGGCGGTTCGCCAGCATGCCGAGGAGGAAGGCGAGTACTAACCCTCCGACGATGGTGGTGATGAGCGGTGTTGAATTATGCATCCATACTCCTTCTGGCTATGCATCGCGGCACGGGAGAAACGCAACAAAGTTACGAAAAGATACATTTAGTTTATTGCATTTGTTCGCGGCTTGCTTGGCTAATTTGGCCTTTTTTGTAAAAAAGCAGAGGATTTCACTTAAGGCGCGGCAATGAGGGGATTTTGTGTTAGATAAGCCAAATAACATTGGTTTATCCGTGGGATAACCCGGATGAATAAATAATTTCATCCGGGCATTCAGCGGGGTTATTGCGCTTTATGCTCCATATTGGGCAGTAGCGCCGTGATAATGCCGATCAGCGGCAGGAAAGCACAAATTTGGTAGACCAGCTCGATACTGGTCAAATCGGCGACATAACCAAGAACTGCCGCACCTAACCCGCCCATACCGAAAGCAAAACCGAAGAATAAGCCGGAAACCATGCCGACTTTACCGGGGATCAGCTCCTGCGCGTAGACCAGAATGGCGGAGAATGCCGAGGCGAGAATAACCCCGATGATCACCGTTAAAATGCCGGTCCAATAGAGGGATGCATAGGGTAAAACAAGCGTAAACGGCGCAGCACCGAGAATGGAGCCCCAAATAACATATTTACGCCCTATCTTGTCGCCGAGAGGCCCGCCGATAATGGTGCCGGCCGCCACTGCGAACAGGAAGGCGAATAGGTGAATCTGGGCATTCTGCACCGAAACGCCGAACTTATGTATCAGATAAAAGGTGTAATAGCTGCTGATGCTGGCCAGATAGAAATATTTGGAGAAAATCAGCACCAGCAGGATGCCCAGCGAGTAGGCAACGGTACGTTTTGGCAGCGGTTTCAGCAGCGACGGGCTTTTCGGCTGCCCTTTAGTTGCCCGATGCTGATGTTGATACCACTTGCTGACCTGCAGCAACACCACGATTGCCAGCAGCGCCGCCAGCGAGAACCAGGCGACGTTGCCTTTGCCGTAAGGCGCGATGATCAGCGCCGCCAGCAGCGGGCCGAGCGAGCTGCCGAAGTTGCCGCCAACCTGGAACAGCGACTGTGCCAGGCCGTGTCGCCCGCCGGAGGCCATGCGCGCCACGCGCGAGGATTCCGGGTGGAAGACCGATGAGCCGGTGCCCACCAGCGCCGCCGCCAGCAACACCAGCGGGAAGGTGCTCGCCACCGACAGCAGCAGCAGGCCGGACAGGGTAAAGCCCATGCCGATCGGCAGCGAGTAAGGCTGCGGGTGTTTATCGGTGTAATACCCGATCAGCGGCTGCAGCAGCGAGGCCGTCAGCTGATAGGTCAGGGTAATCATGCCGATCTGCACGAAACTGAGGTGAAAATCGGCTTGCAGGATCGGGTAAATCGCCAAGATCAGCGACTGGATCATATCGTTGAGCAGGTGAGACACGCTGATGGCGCCAAGGATGGAGAAGGCGGTTCCCTTCACCGCGCTGCCCTTGGCGGGCGGCATCGCGCTTTGGCTACTGTCGGTCATATTATTATTAGCCTGATAAGTTGTTGAGCACAGAGATGACATCTTAGGCAGGGCGCTCAATTTTTACCATATCTGAAATAATCAGACTCACATCGCAAAAATTTGAAATCAGCTGTCATTAATTCGCGCTACAATTTCGCCCTCATCATAAAAGCCATTTAATACACGGAGATCCGCCATGCGCTTTTCGCTGAAAACCACCGCATGCGCGTTGGCCGTTTCCCTGACGTTGCTGTCGGGGGCCGCCAGTGCCTGGGAAAAGGATAAGACCTACGCCATCACCATTCTGCACACCAACGATCATCACGGTCACTTCTGGCAGAACGATCACGGCGAATACGGCCTGGGCGCGCAGAAAACGCTGGTGGACGGCATTCGTCAGGAAGTGGCGGCGCAGGGCGGCAGCCTGCTGCTGCTGTCGGGCGGCGATATCAACACCGGCGTGCCGGAATCGGATCTGCAGGACGCCGAGCCGGACTTCCGCGGCATGAACCTGGTGGGGTACGACGCGATGGCGATCGGCAATCACGAATTCGACAACCCGCTGAGCGTGCTGCGCCAGCAGGAGAAGTGGGCAACCTTCCCGTTGCTGTCCGCCAACATTTATCAGAAAAGCACCGGCCAGCGGCTGTTCAAGCCTTACGCCTTGTTCGACAAGCAGGGCATCAAGATCGCGGTGATCGGCCTGACGACCGACGACACCGCGAAAATGGGCAACCCAGAGTACTTTACCGACATTGAATTCCGCGTGCCGGCGCCGGAGGCGAAGCGGGTGGTGGAGCAATTGCGCAAGGATGAGAAGCCGGACGTGATCATCGCTGCTACCCACATGGGGCACTATGACAACGGCGAACACGGCTCCAACGCGCCGGGCGACGTGGAGATGGCGCGCAGCCTGCCGGCCGGGTATCTCGACATGATCGTCGGCGGCCACTCGCAGGATCCGGTGTGCATGGCCGGCGACAACCGTAAGCAGGTGGATTATGTGCCGGGCACGCCGTGCTCGCCGGATCGCCAGAACGGCACCTGGATCGTGCAGGCGCATGAGTGGGGCAAATACGTGGGCCGCGCCGACTTCGAATTCCGCAACGGTGAGCTGAAGCTGGTGCATTATCAGCTGATCCCGGTGAATCTGAAGAAGAAAGTGGAGAAGGCGGACGGCACCAGCGAGCGGGTGTACTACACCCAGCAGATCGCGGAAGATCCGACCATGATGAAGCTGCTGACGCCGTTCCAGGAGAAGGGCAAGGAGCAGCTGAGCGTGAAGATCGGCAGCGTTAACGGCAAGCTGGAGGGCGATCGCAGCAAGGTGCGCTTCGTGCAGACCAACCTGGCGCGGGTGATGCTGGCCGCGCAGAGGGAGCGCGCCGACGCCGACTTCGCCGTGATGAGCGGCGGCGGGGTGCGCGATTCGATTGAAAGCGGCGATATCACCTACAAAAACGTGCTCAAGGTACAGCCGTTCGGCAACACCCTGGTGCATGTCGATATGAAAGGCCGCGAGGTTGAGCAGTACCTGGCGGTGGTGGCCAACATGAAGCCGGATTCCGGCGCCTACGCCCAGTTCGCCAACGTCAGCCTGGTGGCGGACGGCAAGGGCGTCAGCGAGGTGAAGATCAACGGCCAGCCGCTGCAGGCGGATAAAACCTACCGCATGGCGACGCTGAACTTCAACGCGCTGGGCGGCGACGGCTATCCGAAGCTGGACGGGCTGCCGAGCTACGTCAACACCGGCTTTATCGACGCCGAGGTGCTGAAGCAATACATCGAGAAACACTCGCCGCTGGATGCGGCGGCTTACGAACCGAAGGGCGAAATCGTTTATCGCTAATCGCCACCCCAGCGGCCTGCTCCCCTGTGGGTGGGCCGCCTGTTTTCCCGCTGAAAACCCGCCCCAAACGCACGCAAAAGTCGCCGCCGCCGCCTTCCAATGATAGCCTGAGCAACAATTTTGTTCTGATAACGCAAGCAGGGAGATGACATGTTGAAAACCGCAGGCTGGCTGCTGCCCGCCATCCTGGCGCTGGCGGGGTGTTCGTCATCCGGCCCACGCCATGAGCAAACGCTCAGCCAGGCGCTGGCGGCCATCGGCCAGGACAAAGCGCTGGTTGGCGCGTCGAGCGGCGTGATGGTGCGCGACGCCAACAGCGGCACCGTGCTGTATCAGGCGCACGCGGATCAGCGTTTGGCGCCGGCTTCCAACATGAAGATGTTCACCTCTCTGGCGGCGTTCGGCGTGCTGGGGGCGGATTACCGCTTTGAAACCCGGCTGCTGACCACCGGCGAGCAGCGCGGCGACACCTTGCAGGGGGATCTCTATCTGCAGGGCAGCGGCGATCCGACGCTGCATCCGGACGATCTCGACACCTTCGCCGCCACGCTGGCGCAGCGCGGCGTCCGTCATATACAGGGGCGGCTGATTCTGGACGCCAACGCGTTCGATCAAACGCCCTTCGGCGCCGGCTGGAGCTGGGACGATGAAGCTTTCGCCTTCGGCGCGCCGATCTCGGCGCTGAACTACGCCTTTACTCCCGGCGGCGATATCAACGTGGTGCAGGTGGCGGTGCGGCCGGGCGCCCGCGCCGGTGCGCCAGGGCAGGTGAGTTTCTATCCCGCCAATGACGCGGTGACGCTGGTCAACCGCACCACCACCGGCAGTGACACCGCGCTGACGTACGAGCGCCGGCCGGGCAGCAACCGGATCGTGGTCAGCGGCACCATCGCCGCGCAGGGGGAAGCCAGCTCGCGATTGATTACCGTCGATCAACCGTCCCTCGTCGTCGGCGCCTTATTGCAACATGCCCTGCGCGCGCACGGCATCACCCTGCACGGCAAGGTTGACGAGGGCGTGACGCCGGCCGGCGCACGGCTGCTGGCGGAAAAAACCTCGCCGCCGCTCTCTCGCCTGGCCGTCACCTTCCTGAAGGTGTCCAACAACGGTTACGGCGAGGTACTGACCAAGGCGATGGGCCGCAAGACGCAGGGCAAGGGGGATTGGGCCGCCGGCCTGCAGGCGATCGGCCAGTTTGTGCAAAGCCAGGGCATCGCGGCCGGCGCGTACCGTCAGGTAGACGGTTCCGGGCTGTCGCGCATGAACCAAATCACGGCGCAGCAGCTGACGACGCTGCTGCTGGCGGCCAGGAAACAGCCGTGGTTCGCCGACTGGTATCACGCCTTGCCCATCGCGGGCCAGCCGGGGTTGCTGGTGGGCGGCACGCTGCGTAACCGCATGGTGAACAGCGCGGCGGCGGGACGCGCCCACGCTAAGAGCGGTTCCATGACCGGCGTATCGTCGCTCAGCGGCTATGTCGATTCGGCGACCGGGCGGCCGCTGGCATTCGCCATCATCAGTAATAACTATCTGGTGCCCGGCGCGCAGGTGAAGGCGCTGGAGGACCGCCTGGTGGAAACGCTGGCGGCCTGTGACGCTACGGTGGCATGCCGCTGAGCGCGCGGCGTCAGTCGCGTTTGGCGATGTCGGCGAAGCTGCCGGCCAGCAGGCGGCACAGATCGGCGGCGGCCAGCTCGATGTCCAGCCCGCGTTTGCCGCCGGAAACATAGATGGTGGCGAACGCTTGCGCCGGGCTGTCGATCACCGTCGGCAGCCGTTTTTTCTGCCCCAGCGGGCTGATGCCGCCCACCAGATAACCGGTGACGCGCTGCGCCAACTGCGGATCGGCCATCTCGGCCTTTTTGGCGCCGAGCGCGCGGGCGACCTTCTTCAGGTCCAACTGGGTCGCGACCGGCGTGACCGCCACCGCCAGGTGTTTGGCGTCGCCGTTCAGCGCCACCAGCAAGGTTTTGTAAACCCGATCGGCATCCAGCCCCAGCTTTCTCACCGCCTCATCGCCGAAGTTGGTTTCGTCGCTGTCGTGGTGATAAGGATGGAGGGTGAAGGCGACCTTTTGTTTCTCAAGCAGAACGACTGCGGGCGTCATGATGTGTTGTCCAAAATGTCCCCAGCGGGGAAAGGGTGATAACCAGCCTTAAAAATACAAAAATCCAACCTGCCCGGCAACCTGAGCGGCTGTTACATAAAGCGGGTTGCCAAGATATTCACCGGGTTGCTACCCTGTTTACTGTAACCGTTAACACGGTTGCTATGCGTATAACTAGAATACAAGAAATTCCTCTTTGACTGGCCAATAGCGATATTGGCCTCTTTTTTAGCTCTGCGGCTGCAGCATCGCCGGCAGATTATCCTCGCCGTACAGGTGCAATGCGCCAACCGCCACCACATAGTCACCGGCCGGCAGCGCCTCCAGCTGACGCCGCCAGTCGCGATTGCGCTGATGCATCAGCACGTCGTACAGCCCGGCGCTGAAGGTGGCGGGCAGCGTGTCCAGCGTGCCGCGCGGTTTGGCGTCCAGCCACCAGCTCACCATGGTTTGCAGCAGCCGCGCGTTGGTATGCCAGTGTTCCAGCGTATCGCGCAGCAGCGCAATGCCGCCTTCCGGCAATTGTTCCAGCATCGCCAACTGCTGTTGCGCGCCTTCCAGTTCTATCACCGGTTTGTCCTGCGCCCGGGCGGCCTGCAGCAGCTGATAGTCCACGCCATATTCCGCGCGCAGCCCCAAACGCTGGGCCTGGCGCGCCTGCATCATCAGCGCCACCTGCCAGCCGGGCAGGGTTGCGAAAGCGTGCGGGTCGGCGCCCAACTCGTGGCACAGCGCCAGCAGCCGTTGAAATTCTTCGGCGGACAGACGCTGTTCCAGCGCCGGCTGCAGCTCGGCGTGGTCGAAAGGGGAGGCGGAGTCGGTGATATCGGCTTCGACGATCAGCGCGTCAGCCTGTTGCAGCCGGGCGGCCAGCCGGGGCGGCAACGGCGACATATCGACGGTGCCCATATGGATGCTGCCCACCAGATGCAGCCGACGATCGCCCGGCAGAGTGATGTCCAACGCCGGATAAGCGTAACGTTTGGGCGAGATCAGGCCGAGAAAGGCGGCGAGGCGGCGTAACAGTTGACCCATACGGCGTGGCTCCTGAATAACGGGTGCGCGTTTCAGCATGAAAGGCGAGGGAAAATCGTCATTCATGCTAAACGCTATCCGCCGCGCAGGAAAGCCCGGAAAACGGCGGGCGCCATGACGGCGCCCCGGCGATCATTTCCTGGGTTTAAAACGCAGAAGCCGGTTGGCGTTGCTGACGACGGTAATCGACGACAGCGCCATCGCCGCGCCCGCCACCACTGGGCTGAGCAGCGTGCCGGTCAGCGGGTAGAGCACGCCGGCGGCGATCGGGATGCCCAGCGTATTGTAGATAAAGGCGCCGAACAGGTTCTGCTTCATGTTGCGCAGCGTGGCCTTCGACAGTTCCACCGCATCCGCCACGCCGTGCAGGCTGTGGCGCATCAGGGTGATGGCGGCGGTCTCGATGGCGATGTCGCTGCCGCCGCCCATCGCGATGCCCACGTCGGCCTGCGCCAGCGCCGGGGCGTCGTTGATGCCGTCGCCGACCATCGCCACGCGCTGGCCCTGCGCCTGCAGCTGCTTGATCGCCGCCGCTTTGCCGTCCGGCAGCACGCCGGCAATCACCCGATCGATACCGGCCTCTTTGGCGATGGTGTTGGCGGTCACCGGGTTGTCGCCGGTCAGCATCACCAACTGATACCCCTGCTGGTGCAGGCGCTGCAGCGCCGCGACGCTGTCCTCGCGCAGCGGATCGCGAATGGCGAACAGCGCGGCTGGTTTACCGTCCACGGCCAGCAGCACCGGCGTCACGCCGCGTTCGGCCTGGGCGCGCATCGGCGCATCCAGTTCGGCGGTCGCAACCTGATGCTGCTCCAGCAGCGCGGCGTTGCCCAGCAGCAGCTGCACGCCGTCGATCTCCCCGCTGACGCCGGCGCCGCGCAGGGTGCGGAACTGTGCGACCTGCGGCAGCGTTTGCCCGGCGGCGCGTTCCATGATGGCGCGCGCCAGCGGGTGGTTGGAGCCTTGTTCCAGCGCGGCGGCCCAGCCGATCGCCTGCTGTTCGCTGACCTGATTGAAGGTCAGGATCTCCACCACCTGCGGTTTCCCTTCGGTCAGGGTGCCGGTTTTGTCGAACACCAGGGTGTCCAACTGGCTGGCCTGCTGCAGGGCGTCGGCGTCGCGCACCAGCACGCCAAACTCCGCTGCGCGGCCGACGCCGGAGATGATCGACATCGGCGTCGCCAATCCCAAGGCGCACGGGCAGGCGATGATCAGCACCGTGGTGGCGATCACCAGCGTGTAGACCAGCTGCGGCTGCGGGCCGAAGAAGTACCACACCGCCGCGCTGAACAGGGCGATCGCCACCACCGCCGGCACGAACACCGCCGAGACGCGGTCGGCAAGTTGGCCGATCGCCGGTTTACTGCTCTGCGCCTGACGCACCAGTTTGATGATGCGCGCCAGCGTGGTTTGGCTGCCGATGGCGGCGGCGCGGAACAGCACGCTGCCGTCGTCGACCACCGTCCCGGCATGCACCGTATCGCCGGGGCCTTTCTGCTGCGGCACCGCTTCGCCGGTCAGCATCGTTTCATCGAGCCAAACTTCGCCCTGCACGATTTCACCGTCGACCGGCACGCGATCGCCGGTGGTCAGCCGCAGCGTCATGCCGAGCTGCACCTCCGCCAGCGGGATATCGCGCTCGCCGTCGTCGGTCACCAGGCGCGCGGTGGGCGGCGTCAGATCCAGCAGCCGCTCCAGCGCCTGTGAAGAGCGCTGACGGGCACGCTGCTCCAGCGCATGGCCGAGGTTGATCAAACCGATGATCATCGCGCTGGCCTCGTAATAGAGGTGGCGCGCCGCCATCGGGAAGAAATCGGGCCAAATGTTGACGGCGATCGAATAAAGCCAGGCGGCGCCGGTGCCGAGCGCCACCAGGGTGTCCATGGTGGCGCTGCCGTTCATCAGCGCGCGCCAGGCGTTGCGGTAGAAGTGCCCGCCGGCGAACACCATCACCGCCAGGGTGATGACGCCGATCAGCAGCCAGGGGCGCTGGGTTTCCGGCGTCAGCGTCATGCTGCCGCCGAACAGCCCCCAGGCCATCAGCGGGATACCCAACGCCAGACCGAGCGCCGCCTGCCAGCTAAAGCGCTTCATGTTGGCGCGTGCGGTCTGCTGCTGCCGTTCGCGGCGTTCGGTCTCGTCCTGAATCATTTCGGCGCCGTAGCCGGCTTTTTCCACCGCCGCCACCAGCGCTTGCGCATCGGCGGCGCCGGTCACCAGCGCGCTGCGTTCCGCCAGGTTGACGCGCGCGTGCTCTACGCCGGGTACGTTTTGCAGCGCCTGCTGCACTTTATTGACGCAGCTGGCGCAGGTCATGCCGCTGAGCAGCAGCTGTACGCTGTCGTCCGCGCTGTCGGTTGCCGGAAGGGAAGGTTGCGCCGCTGGCTGAACGTCCGGCAACGAAGGTGTTGCGTCAGCCAACGGCTCAGTTTTTGGGGCGGCGGCGCCCGCTACGCTGGCGTGATAACCGGCATCTTCCACCGCGGCGATCAGCGTTTGCGGATCGGCATCGCCGTACACTTTCGCGTTGTCGATGGCGACGTCGGTGGCGAACACGCCCGGCACCGCTTCCAGCGCCTTGCGGGTGGCGCCGACGCAGTGCATGCAGCTCAGGCCGCTCAGCTGCAGTTCGGTATCGGCGTGCGGCGCGACTTCGGCCTGATAACCGGCGGCGATCACGCTGTCGATCAGCGCGCTGTCCGGCGCGTCGCCGGTCACTTTGGCGTAATGCACGTTAACGTCTGCCTGTTCGACATCGCTGCGGCTTTCCAGGGCTTTTTTCACCCGCTGCGCGCAGTTCATGCAGGACAGCCCCTGCAATGCCAGCATAGTGGTGTGTGACATGATTGAACTCCTTGCTTAAAGGGCGGTGTTTAAAGGTTGACCGCCGGACCTGTTTTCACTAAGAATGGAGCTTAAACCTTCCAGTAAGGGTAAGGTCAAGGAGGGAAAATGAATATTAGCGACGTCGCGAAAAAAACCGGGCTAACCAGCAAGACGATTCGTTTTTACGAGGAGAAAGCGCTGATTACTGCCCCGATCCGCAGCGATAACGGTTACCGCCACTATTCCGCCAGGCACGTTGAAGAGCTGACGCTGCTGCGCCAGGCGCGGCAGGTGGGCTTCAACCTGGACGAGTGCCGTGAGCTGGTGGCGTTGTTCAACGATCCGGCCCGCCATAGCGCCGACGTGAAGGCGCGCACGCTGCAGAAGGTGGCGGAGATCGAAAGGCACATCAGCGAATTGGGCGAAATGCGCCAACGCCTGCTGGCGCTGGCGGAACAATGTCCAGGTGACGAGGGGGCGGAGTGCCCCATCATCAATAATCTGGCGGGATGCTGTCGTTCGAATTAACGGCTGATGGCGCGGATCACCAGCGTGACCCCCTCTACCGCCACCACTTCCACTTCGGTGCCGGCGGGCAGATCTTCCGCCGCCTGCGCGCGCCAGCTGCTGTCGCCGATATTGATGCGCCCCATGCCGTTGTGCATCGGCTCCGTCAGCGTAGCGCGGGTGCCGATCAGCTGGCGGTTGCGCTGGTTGAGCACCGGCGAACCGCCGGATGCGGCCGCCGGGCGCCGGCGCAGCCAGTACCACCACAGGTAGGCGACGACGACGGTCAGGACGGCGAAGATCATGCCCTGCCACGCCCAGGAAAGCGGCGGCAGCAGCCAGATCAAGGCGCCGACCAACAGCGCCGCCACGCCGCTCCACAGCAGGTAGCCGCCAGCGCCGAGCATTTCCGCCGCCAGCAACACACCCCCGAGGGAGAGCCAAAACCACAGCGGATTCGCCGCGATCAGTTCGAGCATGATTATTTGCCTTTGCTTTCTTTCAGCAGTTCGGTAATACCGCCGATCGAGCCGAGCAGGCTGCTGGCGTCCAGCGGCATCATCACCACTTTGCTGTTGTTGGAGGAACCGATCTTCTGCAGCGCGTCGGTGTATTTCTGCGCCACGAAGTAGTTCACCGCCTGAATGTTGCCGCTGGCGATGGCGTCGGACACCAGCTGGGTGGCGCGCGCCTCGGCCTCGGCGGCGCGTTCACGCGCTTCCGCCTGCAGGAACGCCGACTGACGTTCGCCCTCGGCCTTCAGGATCTGCGATTGCTTTTCCCCTTCGGCGCGCAGAATGGCTGCCTGGCGCACCCCTTCTGCCTCGAGGATGTCGGCGCGTTTGGTACGCTCGGCCTTCATCTGGGCGTTCATTGAGGCGATCAGTTCCGCCGGTGGCCGCACGTCGCGGATCTCGATACGGGTGATTTTCACCCCCCACGGATTGGTCGCTTCATCGACGATGTGCAGCAGGCGGCTGTTGATGCTGTCGCGCTGCGACAGCATTTCGTCCAGCTCCATCGAGCCGAGCACGGTGCGGAAGTTGGTCATGGTCAAGTTGACGATCGCCTGTTCGAGGTTGCTGACCTCGTAGGCGGCGCGCGCCGGGTCGACCACCTGGATGAAGCACACCGCGTCGATGGCGACGTTGGCGTTATCGCGCGAAATCACTTCCTGCGAGGGGATATCCAGCACCTGTTCCATCATGTTGATTTTGCGGCCGATACGGTCCATGAAGGGCACCACCAGGTTCAGGCCCGGCATCAGCGTCTTGGTATAGCGGCCGAAGCGTTCTACCGTCCATTGGAACCCCTGCGGCACAATTTTGACGCCGGCGAACACCACAATCAGTGCGACGACGATCACGATGGGAATAAAAGTAAGCATGCAAACCTCCTGTCAGACATATGTAAACAGATATTACGTCAGCGCCGGAAAAATGCCTACCGATACCGCGACTTAATCCAGGGTATTGGCGACTCCGCCATAAGCGGAACCGCTGTTCCGAACAGGGAGAAAAACGTTATTGAAATAAGTCTGGCACAGTTGGCGGATAAGTATGCCTAAATGGCATGATTTCAATAATTTTTATTCATTTCATGATGTTGCTCGCCTTGGCTAGAGTAAAAACACCCCCGTGTTTACCGTCAAAAATTTGTCATTTTTATTTGCGACTATGCTTTTTGAAATGACATTTCGGCCAAGGATTGTTATGGATTCGCTCAGTGTTGATGAACTCGCCCAGAAGAAAGACCGCTGGTATCGCATTGTAGAGGAGATGCTGGCCGAAGCCGGCGTCGCCATCAACGGCCCGCGCGCCTGGGATATTCGGGTGCACAACCCGGCCCTGTTCAAACGCATTTTGCAGGAAGGCTCGCTCGGCTTCGGCGAGAGCTATATGGACGGCTGGTGGGAATGCGAACGGCTGGACATGCTGTTTACCCGCATTCTGCAGGCCGGCGTCGATGAGCGCCTGCCGAAAAGCCTGAGCGACATCGCGCGCATCGCCTATGCCCGGCTGTTCAACCGTCAATCGCGCAAGCGCGCCTGGCAGGTGGGCAAAGAGCATTACGACATCGGCAATGACCTGTTCCGGGCGATGCTCGATCCATACATGCAATACTCCTGCGGCTACTGGAAAGAGGCGCAGACGCTGGAGCAGGCGCAGCAGGCCAAGCTGCGGATGATCTGCGAGAAGTTGCAGCTGAAACCGGGCATGGCGCTGCTGGATATCGGCTGCGGCTGGGGCGGGCTGGCGCAGTTTGCGGCGCAAAACTACGGCGTCGCGGTGCACGGCGTGACCATTTCGGCCGAGCAGCAGAAGCTGGCGCAGGCACGCTGCGCCGGGCTGGACGTCGAGATCTTGCTGCAGGATTACCGCGATCTGGATCGTCAGTTTGATCGCATCGTGTCGGTCGGCATGTTCGAGCACGTCGGGCCGAAAAACTACGAGACCTATTTCAGCGTCGCGGCCCGCAACCTGAAGCCGGACGGCCTGTTTTTGCTGCACACCATCGGTTCCAATCAAACCGACCTTAACGTCGATGCCTGGATAGACAAATACATCTTCCCCAACGGCTGCCTGCCTTCGGTGCGGCATATCGCCGAGGCCAGCGAAGGGCGTTTCGTGATGGAGGATTGGCACAACTTCGGCGCCGATTACGATCGCACGCTGATGGCCTGGCTGGAGAATTTCAAACGGGCGTGGCCGGAATTGGCGGGCGGTTATTCCGAGCGCTTCGAGCGCATGTTCACTTATTACCTGAACGCCTGCGCCGGCGCGTTCCGTTCGCGCAACATTCAGCTATGGCAGGTGTTGTTCAGCCCGGCGGGCGTGGAAGGTGGGGTGCGGGTCTATCGCTGATATCCCCGTCATATTTCAAGCTGCATCTGTGTTGGCTGCGTTTGCGCGCCCCGGTCGCTTACTTGAGTAAGCTCCCGGGGACTTACAAACTTGCCGCCTTGATGCAACTCGAACTATTTAGGGGATACCCTTCAATATTTACTTTGGGACAACAGATATACCCAATGGATTTCCAGTTGCGTCCAGGCGGCAAACGTGACAAACCCCAGGAGCTTAGATAACTAAGTGACTGGGGTTCGAACATGCAGCCAACAACGATGCGGCTGGAAAAAGGAAGGGTATATCAGTACAGCAGGGAGTACAGCTGGCGGCGATACTTGGCGGCCAGCGCGTCGCCGGTGCCGAGTGCGGCCAGAATGTCCATCAGGGTCTTGCGCGCGTTGCCGTTGGCGGCGGCCAGATCCTTCTTCAGATGCCCCATCAGCAGTTCCAGCGCTTCTTCGTTACGCCCGACCTGATGCAGCTGCAGCGCCAGCTGCACCGCCAGCTCGACGTTGTCCGGCTGCTGCTGTACCTGCTGTTGCAGCTGTTGGATTTCCGGCGTGTCCGCCGCCTGCTTCAACAGTTCAATCTGCGCCACCAGGCCCTGATAGCGGGTATCGCGATCCTGCAGCGGGATGGTCGCCAGTACCGCTTCGGCGTCTTCGCTGCGGTTGAGGGCGATCTGCGTTTCGGCCAGCGTCAGACCGATGTCGCTGCGCTGTTGGCTACTCTGCCAGGCGTCTTTCAGCAGCGGCAGCGCTTCGGCGGCGTTGCCGGCGGCCAGCAATTCTTGCGCCTGCGCCAGTTTCAGATCTTCTTCTTTCGGCAGGAAACGCTGCAGCAAGTCGCGGATCGCTTCTTCCGGCTGCGGGCCCTGGAAGCCGTCGACCGGTTGACCGTCTTTAAACAGGTAGACCGTCGGAATGGAACGCAGTCCGAATTGGGAGGCGATCATCTGTTCGGCGTCGCAGTCCACCTTGGCCAGAATGAACTGACCGGCGTATTCCGCCGCCAGCTTGTCCAGCACCGGCGTGAGCTGCAGGCAGTGTTGGCTGCGCTCGGACCAGAAGTAGAACAGCACCGGAATGGACATCGACTGTTCCAGCGTCTGGTGCAGGTTAGTTTCGTTAATATCAACAACAGCTTGAGCTAGCATCTTTTTTCTCTCTGATCGTGCGGAGCCATGGGGTGTAGATGGGGGCGCGCCGCCATTCTTCAACCCCGTCGGGCGAATTAAGCGTTGCTGCGCAGCAGCCAATCCAGACAGCGGCCCGGCAAAAGGCGGCGCAGCACGCTCATCGCGTGCGCCAGCAGGGTGACCGGATAGCGCAGTTTGGCGCGCGGGCTTTCCAGCGCGTGGCGCAGTTTGGGCAGAATGGCCTCCGGCGGCAGCGTCAGGCGCTTGGCGATGCCGGGATTGTGCACCGGCTTGTCGCTCTGCGCCTGGTTGACGTTCTGGCTAAAGTGGGTGGAGATCGGCCCCGGTTCGATCAGGCTGACCTGGATGCCGCTGCCGTGCAGCTCCATGCGCAGCGCGTCCGACCAGGCTTCCAGCGCGAACTTGCTGGCGGCGTAGGCGCCGCGCCCGGCGCTGGAGACCAGCCCCATCACTGAGCTGGTCTGAATGATGCGCCCTTCGCCGTGCGGCAACATCGCCGGCAACAACAGCTGGGTCAGTTGGTGGGTGCCGAACAGGTTGGTGGCGAACTGCCGCTCCAGCTGGCTGCGCGAAATGCGGCTGAGCGGGCCGTAAACGCCGAACCCCCCGTTATTGAACAGGCCGTACAGGCGGCCGTCGGTCAGCGCGATCACTTCGGCGGCGGCGCGCTCGACGCTGGCGCTGTCGTCCAGATCCAGCTCGATGCCTTCCAGCCCGAGCTGGCGCATGTTTTCCACGTCCTGCGGCTTACGGCAGGCGGCCAGCACCCGGTAGCCGCGGTTGCGCAGATCCTGCGCCGCAATCAATCCAATCCCGCTGGAACAGCCGGTTATCAATACCGCTTTTTGCATAACTTTACCTAGTGTACGACCCTAATTTAGTGAGACTCATGCTTTACTAGCGGTTCCAGGCGCTCCGCCATCCAGGTGGCGATAAACGGTTGAGCGTCCCCATTGGGGTGCAATCCGTCATCCTGCATCCATTCCGGCTTCACCACCACCTGTTCCATATAGAACGGCAGCAGCGGAATGTTGAACTGCTTGGCCAGCGCCGGGTAGACGGCGCTGAACGCCTCGGTGTAGCGGCGACCGTAGTTCGGCGGGATGCGGATCTGCATCAGCAGCGGCTGCGCGCCGGCCTGCTGCACCCGCGTGATGATTTGGCCGAGCTCGCGCTGTACGTCCTGCGCCGGGAAGCCGCGCAGGCCGTCGTTGGCGCCCAGCTCGATCAGCACCCAGCGCGGCTGATGCTGTTTCAGCAGCGCGGGCAGACGCGCCAGCCCCTGCGCGGCGGTGTCGCCGCTGATGCTGGCGTTGACCAGCTGTGGCGCACCCGGTTTTTTCTGCCACTGTTCGGCCAACAGCGTCGGCCAGGCCCGCTCGATCGGCAGGCGATAGCCGGCGCTTAAACTGTCGCCCAAAATCAATAAGGTATCGGCGGCGGCAGCGCGTAAACTGAATAATCCCAACAGCAAAAGGAAGGGAAGATGCCAGCGGAAAACGTTCTTGAAGTTCATCATCTTAGTAAACACGTTGGTCAGGGTGAGCATCAGCTCACCATCCTTACCGGAGTCGAGCTGCTTGTCAAACCCGCGCAGACGATCGCCCTGATCGGCGAATCTGGATCGGGGAAGTCGACCTTGCTGGGCATTTTGGCCGGGCTGGATGACGGCAGCGAAGGCGAGGTGCGCTTGCTCGGCGAGTCGCTGACCGCGTTGGACGAAGAGGGGCGCGCCGCGCTGCGCGCCAGGAACGTCGGCTTCGTGTTTCAGTCGTTCATGTTGGTGCCGACGCTGAACGCGCTGGAGAACGTGCAACTGCCGGCGCTGCTGCGCGGCGAGAGCGACAGGCAGAGTCGCGAGCAGGCGGTGCAGCTGCTCGAGCAGTTGGGGCTGGGCAAACGTCTCGATCACCTGCCGGCGCAGCTGTCCGGCGGCGAGCAGCAGCGCGTGGCGCTGGCGCGCGCCTTCAGCGGCCGGCCGCGGGTGCTGTTCGCCGATGAACCGACCGGCAACCTCGATCGTCAGACCGGCGATCGCATCGCCGACCTGCTGTTTTCTCTCAACCGCGATTTTGACACCACCCTGATCCTGGTGACCCATGACGAAACCCTGGCGGCGCGCTGCCAGCGGCGACTGCGGCTGCGTGAAGGCAAGCTGTGGGAGGAAGCATGATCTGGCGCTGGTTCTGGCGCGAATGGCGCTCGCCGTCGCTGCTGATCGTGTGGCTGGCGCTGACGCTCTCCGTCGCCTGCGTGCTGGCGCTGGGCAGCATCAGCGATCGCATGGACAAAGGGCTCAGCCAGCAAAGCCGCGACTTTATCGCCGGCGATCGGGTGCTGCGCAGCGCGCATCCGGTGCCGGAAGGCTGGCTGCTGGACGCGCAGCAGCAGGGGCTGAAACTGAGCCGTCAGCTGTCGTTCACCACCATGACCTATGCCGGCGATCGGCCGCAGTTGGCGGACGTGAAAGCCACCGATCTGGCCTATCCGCTGTACGGCAAGCTGGAAACGCGCCCGGCCAACATCAAGCCCGAACCGGGCAGCGTGCTGGTGGCGCCGCGTCTGCTGGCGCTGCTGAACGTGAAAGTGGGGGATTCGCTGGAGGTGGGCGACACCACGCTGCGCATCGCCGGTGAAATCATTCAGGAGCCGGACGCCGGCTTCAACCCGTTCCAGACCGCGCCGCGCATCATGATCAACCTGGCGGACGTCGATAAGACCGGCGCGGTGCAGCCGGGCAGCCGCCTGACCTATCGCTACATGTTCGCCGGCGCGGAGCCGGATATTCAGCGTTACGAGGAACGGCTGGCGCCGCAGTTGACGCCGGATCAGCGCTGGTTCGGGCTACAGGAGTCCGGTAGCGCGCTCGGCAAGTCGCTGCAGCGATCCCAACAGTTCCTGCTGCTGTCGGCTCTGCTGACGCTGCTGTTGTCGATCGCCGCCGTGGCGGTGGCGATGAGCCACTATTGCCGCAGTCGCTACGATCTGATCGCGGTGCTGAAAACCCTCGGCGCCGGGCGTGGCGCGCTGCGTAAATTGATCGTCGGCCAGTGGCTGGCGGTAATGGCGCTGGCGGCGGCGTGCGGCGGAGCGATCGGGCTGGCGTTTGAAGCGTTGCTGCTCCGCTTGCTGAAGCCGGTATTACCGGCTGCGTTGCCTGCCGCCGGCGCCTGGCCGTGGCTGTGGGCGCTCGGCGCGCTGGTGTTGATCTCGCTGCTGGTCGGGTTGCGGCCGTATCGCCAGCTGCTGGCCACCCAGCCGCTCCGGGTGCTGCGCCGCGACGTGACGGCCAACGTCTGGCCGCTGCGCTACTTCCTGCCGATGACGGCGGCGATCGTGGTGGCGCTGTTGGTGGCGCTGATGGGGGCCAGCACGCTGCTGTGGGCGATCCTGGCCGGCATGGCGGTGCTGGCGCTGCTGCTGGGCGGCATCGGCTGGGGCAGCCTGCTGTTGCTGCGCCGCATCACGCTCAAGAGCCTGGCGCTGCGGCTGGCGGTCAACCGCCTGCTGCACCAGCCGTGGGTGACCATCAGCCAACTGGCGGCGTTTTCGCTGTCGTTCATGCTGCTGGCGCTGCTGTTGGTGCTGCGCGGCGATCTGCTCGAACGCTGGCAGCAACAGCTGCCGCCGGACAGCCCGAACTATTTCCTGCTCAACATGACCGAGGCGCAGGTGCCGCAGGTGAAAACCTTCCTGCAGCAGCACCAGATCAAACCGGAAACCTATTACCCGATCGTCCGGGTGCGCCTGACCGAGATAAACCAGCAGGTGGCGACCGAACGGGTGCATGAAGACGATCCGGGCGGCGAGGCGGTGAACCGCGAGCTGAACCTGACCTGGCTGGCCGACCTGCCGGATCACAATCCGCTGGTGGCGGGCAATTGGCCGCCGAAAAGCGGCGAAGTCTCGATGGATGAAGGCATCGCCGGGCGGCTGAAGATCAAGTTGGGCGACACGCTGACCTTCAGCGGCGATACCCAGGCGTTCAGCGCCAAGGTCACCAGTCTGCGCCAGGTGGATTGGGAAAGCCTGAAGCCGAACTTTTACTTTATCTTCCCGCCGGGCGCGCTGGACGGCCAGCCGCAGACCTGGCTCACCAGCTTCCGCTACGACGGCGACGGCCAGCTGCTGACCCAGCTCAACCGCCAGTTCCCGACGCTCAGCCTGCTGGACATCGGCGCGATCCTGAAACAGGTTGGCGGCGTGCTGCAGCAGGTCAGCCGCGCGCTGGAGGTGATGGTGGTGCTGGTGGTGCTGTGCGGCGGCCTGCTGCTGCTGGCGCAGGTGCAGGTCGGCATGCGTCAGCGGCGGCAGGAGCTGGTGGTGTACCGCACGCTGGGGGCCGGTAAACGGCTGTTGCGCCGCACGCTGTGGTGCGAGTTTGCTCTGCTGGGGCTGGTGGCGGGCATCGCAGCGGCGGTGGGCGCCGAGGCGGCGCTGTGGCTGCTGCAGAGCCGGGTGTTTGACTTCCCGTGGACGCCGACGCCGGTGCTGTGGTGGGCGCTGCCGTTGGCCAGCGCGCTGCTGCTGTCGCTGTGCGGCGGTTGGCTGGGCGTGCGCCTGCTGCGCGGCAAGGCGCTGTTCCGCGGTTATGAGGGGGGATACTGACTTAGCGCGATGAAAAAAGGGGTTAGCCTAAGGCTAACCCCTTTTACTTTCAGCGGCGTGTGCCTTAGGCCAGCTTCTGCTGTGCCCAGGCCAGCCCGCTTTGGTATTCGCCCGGCAGCAGCGGCGCGAGCGCCTGCAGCGCCTGACGCAGATCGGCGGCGCTCGGGTCGTTCAGATTGAGGTGGCCGACCTTGCGGCCCGGGCGCACCTCTTTCTCATACCAGTGCAGATGCACCAGCGGCAGCGACAGCCACTGTTCGTTGACGGCGGTGCCGATCAGGTTGACCATCACCGACGGCGTGCTCACCACCGGCTGCGGCAGCGGCAGGCCGAGAATAGCGCGCAGGTGCAGCTCGAACTGGCTGATGGACGCGCCGTTTTGCGTCCAGTGGCCGCTGTTGTGCACGCGCGGTGCCAGTTCGTTGATCAGCAGCCGATCGCCGACGATAAAGCACTCCATCGCCATCACGCCGACGTAGTTCAGCTCGTTCAGGATCGCCGCCAGCATCTGCTCGGCCTGTTGCTGCAGCGCCGGGTTGGGCTGCGGCAGCGCCACGCTGGCGCGCAGGATGCCGTCTTCATGCAGGTTGTGGGTCAGCGGGTAGAAGACCGAACGGCCGTCGTGACCGCGCGCGCCCACCAGCGACACTTCGCCGGAGAAATTGATGCCTTGCTCGACGATGCACTCGCCATAGGCGTCGGCCGGCAGCTCGGCTTCCTGGCCTGGACGCAAACGCCATTGGCCGCGGCCGTCATAGCCGCCGACCCGGCGTTTGACGATCGCCAGCTCACCCAGCGCAGCGAATACCTGCGGCCATTCGGCGGCGCTCGCCAGCAGCTGCCACGGCGCGGTCGCCAGGCCGAGCTGGTCGAGCAGCTGTTTTTGCGTCAGGCGATCCGCCAGACGCGGGAAGATGTCGCGATTGACGAAGGCGCTGTGGGTCGCCAGCTCGCGCGTCAGCGCGGTTTCCGGCCAGCGCTCGATCTCGGCGGTAATGACGCTGTTCTGATACGGCACCGCCTCGGGTTCGGCATCGATGCCGACAGGGTAGACGGCGATGCCCAGCGGTTCGCCGGCCTGGCGCAGCATGCGCCCCAGCTGACCGTTGCCCAATACGCAAACCGGCTTCATGCGTCCTCCCGCGGATCGGGGTGGTTCAAAACGTCTTCGGTCTGCGCCTGACGCCAGTCCGCCAAACGCTGCGCCAGTGCGGCGTCGTGCAGCGCCAGGATCTGCATCGCCAGCAGCCCGGCGTTGGCGGCGCCGGCTTTGCCGATCGCCAGCGTCCCCACCGGAATGCCGCGCGGCATCTGTACGATGGAGTAGAGGCTGTCTACGCCGCTCAGCGCGGCGCTTTGCACCGGCACACCCAGCACCGGCACCAGGGTTTTCGCCGCCAGCATGCCCGGCAGATGCGCCGCACCGCCGGCGCCGGCGATGATCACGTCAAAGCCGTTGGCGGCAGCCTGCTCGGCGAAGCTGAACAGCTTGTCCGGCGTGCGGTGAGCGGAAACGACTTCGACATGGAAGGGGACATCGAGCTGGGTCAGGACTTCGGCGGCGAACTGCATGGTGGCCCAGTCACTTTTCGATCCCATTACAATTGCGATTTTCGCCCCGGTATTGGCGGCTGAAGCGGCGTTGGCTCCCATGGGTGTAAGGCTCCTGTGATTTGTCTGGCGTCGGCTGAGGGCCGAATGAGGGCGTAGAGCATACCATGAGCGCACGGCGAGGAAAACGGTTGCGTCGCCGGTTTTCAGCGCCGAAAGCGCGAATTTTCACCCGCGCGCCAGTCCGAGGCTCAGAATGGGAATTGGATCAGCTCGACGGCGTCGGTGCTGACTTTGATCATCGATCCTTCGACGTGCCAGGCGCCCAGCACCGCGCGATGGGCTTCGCCGCTGCTCAGCGCCAGCCGATGCACCGCCGGGCGATGGGTATGGCCGTGGATCATCCAGTGCACGTCGTGGCGTAGCATCGTTTGCTCGACCGCCTGCGGGTTGACGTCCATGATGGCGTCCGACTTGTACTGGTTGGATTGCTGGCTGCGGGCGCGCATCTTGGCGGCGATCTTCAGCCGCCAGCGCAGCGGCAGCGCGAGGAACAGTTTTTGAATCAGCGGGTTGTGCACTTTACGGCGGAATTGCTGATAGGCTTGATCGTCGGTGCACAGGGTGTCGCCGTGCAGGATCAGGATCCTGCGGCCGTACAGCTCCAGCACTTTCTCTTCCGGCAGCAGTTGCATGCCGCTGGCGCGGGCGAAGCGCTTGCCGAGCAGAAAATCACGGTTGCCGTGGATGAAATAGCAGGGCACGCCGGCCTGTTGCAGCGCTTTCAGCGCCGCGGCGATCTCCGCGTGCAGCGGCTCGGGATCGTCGTCGCCGATCCAGGCTTCAAACAGATCGCCGAGGATGTACAGCGCGTCGGCGTGCACCGCTTCGCGCCGTAAAAAACGCAGAAAACCGGCAGTGATTGCCGGTTCCTGTGCGCACAAGTGCAGATCTGCGATGAACAGCGTACTCATGCAGCCGCGATTACTCGCTGACGGTCACGCTGTTGATCACCACGTCTTCTACCGGTACGTCCTGGTGCATGCCGCTGCGGCCGGTTTTCACGCCTTTGATCTTGTTGACCACGTCCATGCCTTCAACCACTTCAGCGAACACGCAGTAGCCCCAGCCCTGCACGTTTTCGCCGCGGAAGTTCAGGAAGTCGTTGTCAGCCACGTTGATGAAGAACTGTGCGGTGGCGGAGTGCGGATCGTTGGTGCGCGCCATTGCCAGGGTGCCGATGGTGTTTTTCAGACCGTTGTTGGCTTCGTTCTTGATAGCCGCATTGGTCGCTTTCTGGTTCATGCCCGGCTCGAAACCGCCGCCCTGGATCATGAAGCCGTTGATCACACGGTGGAAGATGGTGTTGTCGTAGAAACCGGCGCGGCAGTAGTTCAGGAAGTTTTCAACGGTAACCGGCGCTTTGTCAGCAAAGGTCTTGATGACGATATCGCCGTGATTGGTGTGGAAAGTAACCATAGTTTTAATCCTAACAAGATGAAGTGAGACGCCACGTAAAGCGAGTGAACATTCAGACCGCCCTTATAACATATCCGCCCCGGCGAGTCAGCAGCGGGTCAACCGCGCACTGTCTGTGGTAATTGTTTTATTGTTATATTATAACAACTGTACCGGCGGCCGGATTTTACGCGTTTTCTTCGCGTGAAATCAGCAAAGCTTGGCCTTAACCTTGCAATAGATCAGGCTTCAGGTTTCAATACGCTACCGGGCGTAAAACCTGAAGCCCGGTTATCTTTTTTGTTATCACGCACACCACGGAATCTCCCGATGCTAAAGATTTTTAATACCCTGAGTCGTCAAAAAGAGGAATTCAAACCCATTCATGCCGGGAAAGTGGGCATGTACGTGTGCGGGGTAACCATCTATGACCTGTGTCACATCGGCCACGGTCGTACCTTTGTCGCTTTCGACGTGGTGGCGCGTTATCTGCGCTATCTCGGCTATTCGCTGAACTACGTGCGCAACGTCACCGACGTGGACGACAAAATCATTCGCCGCGCGGCGGAAAATCATGAGACCTGCGACCAACTGACCGAACGCATGCTGGCGGAAATGCACGCCGACTTCGACGCGCTGCTGATCGATCGCCCGGATCAAGAGCCGCGTGCGACCCAGCACATCGCCGAGATCATCGAGATCACGCAGCGTCTTATCGATCGCGATCACGCTTACGTGGCCAGCAACGGCGACGTGATGTTCTCCATCGACAGCGATCCGCAATACGGGCTGCTGTCGCGCCAGGATCTGGATCAGCTGCAGGCCGGCGCGCGCGTGGAGATCGACGATGTGAAGCGCAACCCGATGGACTTCGTGCTGTGGAAGATGTCCAAGCCGGGCGAGCCGAGCTGGCAGTCGCCGTGGGGGCCGGGCCGTCCGGGCTGGCATATCGAATGCTCCGCCATGAACTGCAAACAGCTGGGCACCCACTTCGACATCCACGGCGGCGGTTCCGATCTGATGTTCCCGCACCACGAGAACGAGATCGCGCAGTCGAGCTGCGCCCACGACGGCCCGTACGTCAATTACTGGATGCACTCCGGCATGGTGATGATCGACAAAGAGAAGATGTCCAAATCGCTCGATAACTTCTTCACCATCCGCGACGTGCTCGGCCATTACGATGCGGAGACGGTGCGTTACTTCCTGATGTCCGGCCACTATCGCAGCCAGCTGAACTACAGCGAAGAGAACCTCAAGCAGGCGCGCACCGCGCTGGAGCGCCTCTATACCGCGCTGCGCGGCACTGACGCCGATGCCGCGCCGGCCGGCGGCGAAGCGTTCGAAGCCCGCTTCCGCGAAGCGATGGACGACGACTTCAACACACCGGAAGCCTACTCGGCGCTGTTCGATCTGGCCCGTGAGGTTAACCGCCTGAAGAGCGAAGACATGGCGGCGGCCAACGGCATGGCGGCGGAACTGCGCAAGCTGGCGAAAGTGCTCGGCCTGCTGCAGCAGGAGCCGGAGCAGTTCCTGCAAGGGGGCGCTCAGGTTGACGACGGCGAAGTGGCGGAGATTGAAGCGCTGATCAAACAGCGTAACGAAGCGCGCGCCGCCAAGGACTGGGCGCTCGCGGACGCCGCTCGCGATCGGTTGAACGAGATGAACATCGTGCTGGAAGACGGCCCGCAGGGCACCACCTGGCGCCGTAAGTAAGCCGGCCGAAGTGAAAACAAAAAAGGCGCTGAATTCAGCGCCTTTTTCTATGGCTGCGGGTTAGGGTTTAACCATGACCTTGCCGCCGTTGAACTCCACCACCTGATCGGCGACGATCTTGCAGCGCTTGCGGGTTTCGACCTTGCCATCGACTTTCACCCGCCCTTCGGCGATGACTTCTTTGGCGGCGCCGCCGCTTTCACACCAGCCCTGGAACTTCAGCAGATCGCACAGTTCGACGTGGGGATGATTGTCCAGATTGAAAATTTCCATACTGCCTTACTTATTTAGGTTGAACGTCGTGATATTCCTCGCAGGCCTGCAAGGTATTTTGGATCAGTGTAGCCACGGTCATCGGGCCAACGCCACCCGGCACCGGGGTGATGTAGGCGGCGCGCTCGCTGGCGGCGTCGAAATCGACATCGCCCACCACTTTACCGCTTTCCAGACGGTTGATGCCGACGTCCACCACGATGGCGCCCGGTTTGATCCAGTCGCCCGGGATGAAGCCCGGTTTGCCGACCGCTACCACCAGCAGATCGGCGTTCTCAACGTGGTGACGCAGATTCTTGGTGAAGCGGTGGGTGACGGTGGTGGTGCAGCCGGCCAGCAGCAGCTCCATGCTCATCGGGCGGCCGACGATGTTGGACGCGCCGACCACCACGGCGTTCAGGCCGTAGGTATCGATGTCATAACGCTCCAGCAGGGTGACGATGCCGCGCGGCGTACACGGGCGCAGCTTGGGCGCGCGCTGGCACAGGCGGCCGACGTTGTACGGGTGGAAGCCGTCGACGTCTTTGTCCGGATGGATGCGTTCCAGCACCTTGACGTTATCGATGCCGGCCGGCAGCGGCAGCTGCACCAGAATGCCGTCGATTTCCGCGTCGGCGTTCAGTTGGTCGATCAACGCCAGCAGCTCGGCTTCACTGGTGGCAGCGGGCAGGTCGTAGGAGCGGGAGAGGAAGCCGACTTCATCGCAGGCGCGGCGCTTGCTGGCGACGTAAATTTGCGAAGCCGGGTTCTCGCCGACCAGCACAACCGCCAGCCCTGGGGCGCGTTTGCCGGCCGCCAGACGTTGTTTCACTTGCTCAGCCACTTCGTTTCTAACCTGCTGCGCAATCGTTTTACCATCAATAATCTTTGCTGACATCAGTGTGGAAATCCATCAATTAAGAAAAGCGGGGATGCCGCTATTCTGTCAGAAGCTGAGCGCGCTGTCAGGCGCAGAATCACCCTCGCCACCAATGCCGAGGCCGATTTACGCTTTTTTTATGCCGACTTCAGGATCCTCTACGCCATTTTTACCGGCATTTGCATACGCTGGGGCCGTTCACAGGGCGAAAGAGGGCAGGATCATGAGAGCGATAACCCGGCTTTACCCGTTGCATCATCAGCCTGACGAGCAACCGACGGAGCCTAAACATGTGGGGGAAACGGTGTTCGATTCTTCACTGCATCCGGCGGACAGCGCGCAACTCACCGCGTTGCACCAGCTCGGCAAGCATGAGGCGGCGCCATCGTGGCGGGCACGCCTGAATGCGTTGTGGCGGAAGTTATGCGCATGAAGGGCTGCTTCTGGGCAGGCTGCACGCTGTTACTGGTTTGGGCATCGGGGAGCCAGGCTTCTTTAAACAGCGCACGCCCCGACGCCACACTGGGGGAAAGGGTGGCGGCGATCTGCAACGCGCGGGTGGTTGAGCACGCCGATTGGGGGGACATTGCCGCAGTGGTGCAGTCTACGCGCCTTTGTCTGCGGCGGGGCGGTGGGCGGCAAGAGGCTGAGCGCACGCCGATTTACGTAGGCGTTGGCCTGGTTCAGCATAGCGGCGCCGGTTGACGAGAACCCTCGCCGCGCGGGCGCTGGCGGAAAAAACGCCATAAAGCACGGCCGCCGTCGTAACGTCATGAAAAGGCATTGACTCGCTAACCTCTGACCGTATAATCCCAACCCGCAGCCGCAGGTTGCCGCATCTCAATGCGCCCTTAGCTCAGTTGGATAGAGCAACGGCCTTCTAAGCCGTAGGTCATAGGTTCGAATCCTATAGGGCGTGCCATTAAGTATCAATGAGTTACGCTCATTCCCCCACTGCAAGATTTTCCAAAAGTGCCAGATTAGTGACATTGCCCGCCAAGACTTCGTCAATTTTTCTCGCATGTTCGGTTAGATGGGTTGGGGATAGGTGAGCATAGCGCTGAACCATTTCTATGCTCTCCCAGCCTCCCATTTCGGCTTTCTGGTCTTTCATGCGTTGCACACCCTATGTTCAGCTTGTCAGGGGCGGCCAGATGACCGCCCTTCTCGTTATTGACTCTGGCGCTTGCCACCACCGCGCACCGTGCGCGCGCTGATAACCGAGTCCGCCAGCACCTGATACCCGCTGTTCGTCTGTCCATCGCCGCCGGTCCATTGACTGATATTCAGGGTTCCCGAGACACTGATAAGGTCGCCTTTGCTGTGCTTCGCCAGGAAATCCGCTTGTTTGCCAAAAGCCGTTACTGCCAGCCAGAATGTCGCTTGTCCATCTTCGGCACCGTGGCACGGCAGTGATACGGCCATTCTGCCCAATGCCATCGAGTGCCCGTTGCTGGTGGTTTGAGGCGCTTGATGTGCTGAAGTGGTATCTGAAATATCCGCGCTATCAGGATATGAATGCAGATAGTGATGGCGTGTATTTGAATCTGATCGGCATGCATGAGGTGGCTTAGTGCTGGTTGTTGTATCATTTCATAAAATGCAATGAAGTGAGTTGTGTTGCAGTTTATGCAATAATTGGTGCGTTGATTTCATTGCGTGAAAGGTGGAGAAAATGAGACTGGAAGCGGCGTTAAAACACTTCAGCCCGCAGGGTTTGGCAATTTCCGATTCACCCACGTGTACATCGGCAGATCGCATCACTGGCACTGACGTCATCTGTGGCCTACAAGGCGATTACAGCGCTGCTTCCCGAACTGACGCAATCATCATGGTCACGCAACTGGAAGCCGTTCTATGAGGCGCTGGTGGCGAAATGCGACATTGAGGAAGGCGTGGCCGCATCCGTATTCAACAAAATAACAAAGTGAAGCACGTTCGGCACGGATGCCGACATTCTTTAAGCGGAGTGTTGCATTTTGCATAAAGTTGGCGTAAGCTCATCCAATGGTGGGAAGTCGCGTGTGTGACACATTAGATAAATTTCAGGCCCTGCCAGCAATGGCGGGGTTCTGTTTTTTGGAAGAATGTGTTGAGGTCGCGCAGTTCGTAAAGTATGGGGTAATATTGCTGTCATTCTTTTTGAACTGAGACGGATTATAAATGGCTCTAAAGTTCCAGCCTAAAACTCGGCACGTTGTTATGTGCGACTTCTCTGGTTTCGTTGCGCCGGAGATGATAAAAATCAGGCCCGTGGTTGTCATTGCCCGTAATCGATACAACAACAAGTTGGTCACGGTCGTGCCGCTCAGTACAACCCAACCGGTACCAGCTCGCGATTGTCATCACCAAATATCGGTCAATCCATTACCCGATAAAACGCGAATTTTGTGTTGGGCAAAATGCGATATGATCACAACGGTTTCTATAGACCGCCTAGACAGATACAAAGTGAGAACGGCAGCAGGGCGTGATTACGTCATTCCTGTGGTTTCAGAGGAGGACTTTGATTTTATTAAAAAAGCTGTGCTGTGTGGTATGGGAATGAAGCGCCTCACCCTGTAAAATTAAGCCAGATACCCGTTGACTTAATAACTGCGGTAATAAATACTAATTACGTACCCTTAGGGGGCTTGCGAGACTTCCTGGTGACGGGAAGCCAGGCGCGGGGAAAAGGCGATGACAAGCCACCGCTCCTGTGAAAGGGCATCAGAAATGGTGCCCTTTGTCATTTTATGAACCCGCACCCTGCGGGTTTTGTCGTTCTGGAGCTCAGAAATGTCAAAGCACGTAACGGAGAGTCTCGTTTTCCGACCTGCCAGCGAATTACCGACCGCCGATCTCGATGGCTGCGCGGTGCTGGTGCTCAATCCCTGTGATGGGTGGCACGAAGGACACATTCGAGTATTCGAAGAAGACGGCGAGGCCTACCTCATTGGATTCCATACCTGGTTGATGGACGAAATGACACCGCATGATTTCTACATCGCATGGGCACTACTGCCTGACGGTATCGAGCTAAGCGAGGAATTCGAATCATATAAGCTCAGCTAATGTGTAAGTAAATATCAATGGGTATTGTGTGGTTATGCTGGCTGCATTAGTATTCGTGCCTCGGCCCTTTAGCTCAGTTGGTTAGAGCAGTCGGCTCATAACTGATTGGTCGCTGGTTCAAGCCCAGCAAGGGCCACCAAACCGCCATTAGCTCAGCAGGAAGAGCAACGACCATCAAGTTGTAGGTACGGGGTTCGAGACCTCGATGGCGGACCAACGCGGTCATCGTATAATGGCTATTACCTCAGCCTTCCAAGCTGATAATGCGGGTTCGATTCCCGCTGACCGCTCCAATCATATAAAATGCGTTTAAGTTGTTCGATATATAATTTCACTTGTGATTTTCTTTTACGCAGGGAGTTTAATGCTTAATAATCTCATTATTACCATTTTACTTATTATTGTGGTTGTTTTTTATGCGGGGGTTTTGAGTAAAGGTATGGTGACTATTTGTGACGGTGAATTGAGATACTCACACATTTGTATACACACAAATGACTGACTCAGCAGAAGGGCGCATTCATCTTGATATGCACTATCGAATCCTTAACCTGGGGTTTTGAATGTGCCCTTCGCTGCGAATTCATTTCTTTGTAAACAGACTATTAATATATTTCATGAGATATTTGGTGATGTGTTGATGTTTCGTTTATATACAGTGGTATAAAATACAGTTACCCAGAAAGAAGTGCATTGTCTGTTTAGGCGTCTATTGCCCCCACTTTGATAGGCGCTCATTTTTTTGTATGCATGAGTGAAGCGTGCTTTGGTAGGAGGGCCCTTGCTCTGTGCTAGTTGAGTTCAGAGCAGAGAATTTACCGGGCACGCTTCACTCATGCATATTTTTATTCGACAAATCCTGGTTAATCGCTGGTTTTTTTGTTTTACAGTCAGAAAAAAATCAGGACGGTTGGCAGGGAAATTGCTGTTATAGCTGCTAACGTTGCGAGCATTACTATAGCGTTCTCACAGTACATAGTCTTTGCCAATTTTCAAGTATGGCGAGATTATCTACCTACTCTGATACTTAAACGTTGGATAACCCCTCACCTTTCGAAGTAGCTCATTGCTAATCACTCAGAACCACCAGCACTAAAGCCAGAATGCGCCGAAGAACAGAAAAGAAAGGAGAGCGGCCAGCATGGCGGCGGTTAGCAGTATTACGCACCATTCACGCATAGTTCTTCCACATAAAAAAAAGCCCTGAAACAGGAAGGAATTCAGGGCAAACGGATAAAGTTTTCATGAACACTGGTGTTGGCGCGATACCAACGATTTTATTTTAGTTCAATGAGTTGCTTTATCCAATAAAAATTATCTCAAGATGTAAATCTTAATCAGTGTGGCTCACCTGTTCATCATCGACGGGATGATGTTTTTTCAACAAGTATCCGTATTCAATAGAATAACTTAATTGGCTAATAATTTCCCTGTTAGGGATTTGTGTTTTTTTTATCTTTTCAGATAAGCGAGGTATCATAATGTTCCATTTATCCAGAAAAGGAAGGATTGACATTGTGATCACGTACAGAGATATCAAGGCTAAGCGGGACGAAGTAAAGGCCTCTAAAAATGCCTATGTGCAAAAAATTCGCTCAATGGCAAAAAAGCTAATGGACGCGTACCTCCATTCACTACAGCTGCCAAGTGAACAATGGTGCGACATTAATGGAGATAAACATCCATATGCTTATATTATGGATGGAGGCTTTATGAAACGGCCAGAAGGTTTATGTGTTGATCTCCATAAAGGCGCCTCTTTCGAATTGTTCACGGTCATCGATGATGATTTGCGTGATCCGCAGACAGAAAAAGTTCATGTGTCGATCAATGTCATTGATGATGAAGTGTTTGAAATTGCAGTGACAGGTTATAAGGTTGAAATATTTACTCCGGTAAATTCTGACGAGAAAATAAAAGAGATTTGCGAGTTCATCAAGGATAGTATTCTAATGTCGATAAATGATGTTTTCTTTGGTGCTCAAAAAAACGACAATACGGTAAAGCTCTGGGATTGACATAATTTCCCCAACAGTTTTAACACTAATATCTGGCTACGCTAACGCGTGGCCTTTTTTGTATTTATCACCGGTGTATCCGGTCAATCCCACAAAGGCAGGGTGGCAGCATGCCGGATAAAGAAATCAACCACATTTTCTCCAGCCTATGGGTGGTGTTCATCCTCATTGCTGGCTGGGGCGGTGTTGTGAGGTATCTCATGGATATCAAGCGGAATAAGGCAGCGTGGAGCTGGGTGAATGCCTTGGCTCAGATTGTTGTATCCAGTTTCACAGGGTTAATCGGTGGCATTGTCAGCATGGAGACGGGGCTATCGGTCAATATGGCGTTCGTTGGCGCAGGACTCTGTGGTGCCATGGGTAGTGTTGCGCTGACGTACTTCTGGGAGCGTTTCTTCGGAGGTATCAATGAAAACCAGCGCTAAGGTCAGGGATTTCATTAAAGGCTTTGAGCAGCTTCGCCTGAAGGCATACCCAGATCCCGGCACCGGCGGCGAGCCCTGGACAATTGGCTGGGGGCACACCAAGAACATTATGCGGGGCGACCGAATTACCCAGGAGCAGGCAGAAGCGTTTTTCTCCGAGGATTTGGCCGTGTTTGAGCTGACGGTCAACAGCGCGATTAAACGCTCGATGACGCAGAACCAGTTCGACGCGATGGTCTCGCTGGCGTTCAACATCGGCTGTTCTGCTTTTGCTGGCTCAATACTGGTGAAGAAATTCAACGCTGGTGACGTGCAAGGCGCGGCTGAAGAATTCCCCAAATGGCGAAACTCTGCAGGTAAGGTCATGCCTGGACTTGTGAAGCGTCGTGCGGCCGAATGTGAGATGTTTTTGTCATGAATACGGCATTTAGCCTTCGCACGATGGCGTTCGGCCTGTTGCTGCTGGCGCTAATTGTTGCTGGCAGGCTGGTAGATTACTACCACGACAATTACCTTCGCGCACTCGAGAAGCAAACGGAATATGCCAATTTGGCACAATCCAGCCTCGATGCAATCGCGACAATGCAGCGCCAGCAGCAGGAGGTCGCCTCCCTGGACGCCAAATACACCAGAGAGTTAAACAATGCAAAACGTGAAAATGATCGTCTTCGTGCTGATGTTGTCGCTGGTCACCGCCGGCTGCGCATCCAGGGTACCAGTGGTATGCCCAAAGCCACCGCCTCTTCCTGCGTGGGTGATGGAGCCTCCATCGAACTCAATCGAGGTGTTGGACAGACTGTTCTCGATATCCGTGCAGGAATGATTAATGACCAGCAAAAGTTGCGCTTCTTACAGGCGTACGTAAAAACACAATGCCATTAGCATGTTTTATTAATTCTACGCTGGGATTACTTCTGAGATGAAAAAAAAGCCCCTTCGGAGAAAGGGGCGAAGTATGTATAACTAGGGAAAACATCCGCAACGACTATACCAAAGTAGAGTGTTGATGATTTGATTTAAATCAATTCCAGGCTTTGATTGATTAGTGATTTTAATTAATTACGATATGTTATCGTGCTATTTATTTTTCATGTTTCCATTTGGGGCGCCGAATAGAACGGCATAGATTTTATCGAGGCCGGGTAGGTATGGACTGGCATACGGTTGTTTGCGTCGCCAGCGGTCCATCGTTGACTGCAGCGGATTGTGCGCTGGTGGAGGCATCAGGTTTGCCAGCGATCGCGGTCAACAACAGTTGGCGCCTGATCCCGGCATGTGCCGTCATTTATGCCGCTGATTGCTGCTGGTGGGAGTTATATCACGCAGAGATAACGTGTGGTGCCGATCGTTGGTGCAGCGACCCGTTCACCGCTGACCGGTTCAATTTGGCGCAGTTTGAGAGTCAGTTGCCAGGCAGTTTTAATTCTGGCCAACGTGCTATTGAGCTGGCCGTCTACCGCGGTGCCCGGCGGGTGTTGCTGGTGGGGTATGATTGTTCAATTCGCGACGGTGCTCACTGGCATGGGCCCCACACAGGCCTCGCCAATCCTGACGCCATGAGTGTAGCCCGTTGGCATGATGAGTTTCGCCAATTACGTGATTGGGCGGCAGGTGTCGAGATCGTTAACTGTTCGCGGCGTACTCGCTTGCAGTGTTTCCAGAGGCAGTCTCTTGAGGCTGCGCTCTCTTCAATTTAAAGGTTCTTATGTCGATAAAGCGAAACATCTACATCCGTGGGATGTATGGCCTGGGCGACAGCATCTACCAGCGGGCATTTGTTCGGCAATTCCCCGGGGCTTACATTCGCACCCCCTGGCCGGAGTTGTATGCGGATCTTGATGTGAAATTCGTCAAGTCCGACACGTTGCTGCGCACCCAGCGGAAAAACGAAGATCGTACCTGGTTGAGGTATGTGCCTGAACCGACGAAAGCCGAAGTTTTCTCGGTGTTCTATGGGGCCGACGAGCTGGCGCGAGGATCCATTGTCGATGCCATGACCCTGCAATTCTGCAAGGTGGCGTCCCAATTTGATTTGCCTTCGTATGGGCCGCCGCCGCTGATCAGTGATAAGCCCATCGCGGTTATTCGTCCTGCAACGGTTCGGCGTGAATGGACCAATCCTGCACGTAACCCTGACCCCAAATACATCAACGAGGCGGCAGCGCTGCTGAAAAAGCATTTTTATGTGGTCAGCTTGGCAGATCTGGAAGAGGGCGAAGAGTGGCTTGTGGCCGATGCGCCGGCGGCCGATCTACAGCTGCACGCCGGTGAGTTGTCTGTAACCCAGATACTGGCGTTGGTTGAGCATGCTGCCGTGGTGGTGTCTGGTGTGGGTTGGGCGCTTCCTGCCGCCATCTGCTACAAAACACCGGTTTTCATCATCCAGGGTGGCTGTGGTGGGCATAACGCGCCACATATTGTTACCGATCCGGAGATGGACCTTTCCCGCGTAGGTTGGGCGCAGCCTGATAATTACTGCATGTGTGGCCAGATGGACCATGCGTGCTCCAAACTCATTACCGGCTTTGGCAAATTATTTAAGGATTGGCTCAATGAAATCGTTCTATCAGCATCTTGAATCTGAGCTGGTGTATGTGCCAGCGCTGGGTATCGGTCGCTATCCGGTGCCAGTGAATCAGCGGCCGTATGACGCGGATTATTTTCACAAGTATCGGCAGTTGGCCGACACGCCCATGGGGCAAGCGCTGACGAAATCGCGCGTTGAGTTGGTGGAGCGCCATCACGGAGATGGAATGGTGCTCGATGTGGGGATCGGTGCTGGGCAGTTTGTGGCGGCGCGCCCTCAGACATGGGGGTATGACGTCAATCCGGTTGGCGTTCAATGGTTAAAGCTGCGCGGGTGCTGGGCAGATCTGTATACGGTTGACGCGTTTCCGGCGTTGACGTTCTGGGACAGCCTGGAGCATATCGACAAGCCCGAACTGGCGGTAGCAAAGGCTAAACAGTGGGTGTTTGTGTCCATCCCCATTTTTGCCAACGGTGATGCCATTATGGCTTCACATCACTATCGACCGAACGAGCATATTTTCTACTTCACGCATGATGGGCTGCTGCGGTGGTTTGCTGAGCAGGGATTTACCTGCGTTGAGAGTAATACGATTGAATCAGACCTTGGCCGCGTTGGCATTGGGTCTTATGCCTTCAAGAGGAAATGAATATGAAGACGAAAAGCAAAAAGAAAAAAGCCGCTGCATCGGCAAATGCAGCAGCTGGTATTAATTTCAGTGCAAAATTGTGGAACAAATCAATGAACGATGTAATCGAAATGTTTAATGCAGCAGGTTCTTAATTTGTTCTTCGACATGTTTTTGGTGCTCAGGGCTTGATGTGTCAATACCCTGAGCAATTTGATTCAACACCATCATTATTATTTTCTTATTTTGGACTTTGTCGTCCAAAAGCTCAGCAGTTTTACGATATGACTCAGCCATATCTTCCTTATTAATTCCCGCGTGCTGGGCAACCTTCATTGAGAGATGAACGATGGCTGCTTGCTGACCAGCGATTAAAGCGGCGATTAATTCCAGTTGTTCTTTGGTCACTGTATTTTCTCCTTAAGTTGATTACAGCGTACCCATATTAGCATCAATAACGGGGGGGATATGCCTGCAAGGATCCCAAAGGCATGCCGTAAACGCGGTTGCCGCAATACAACGACCGATCCCAGCGGATTCTGTAGTGAGCATCGAGGTGAAGGGTGGCGCAATTATAAGCCTGGTCAGAGTCGGCAACCGGCTTAACCCGGTAGAGGAATCGCCTATCGACCCCTTCGGTGCCGCCGGGCTAGCACACGAACTGGCCGATGAGAACATGTCGCCCATTGAGATAGTCCAGAATTACACCAACATGTCCGACCCGATGAAAGAGCTGGAGGCCGCTATCGAGTCTGGCCGGTTCCACCATGACGGCAACCCCATCATGGTCTGGTGCCTCAGCAACGTGATCGGTAAGTAACGGTATTGTGCTGGACAAGTCGAAACACAACCAGCTGTATCTGGCGATACAGAAGGCGATCACCGATCCGGGCTTTTTGAAAAAAGCGAATAACCTTTCCGATGTTGCCGATGTTACTGAGGCGCGTGGTAACCTTGGCCTTGGCACGGCAGCAACAAAAAATGTTGGTACAGATACGGGCAATGTGATGCCGGTTGGTGCATTTGGCCTAGGTGTGGGGTCTCAGCACAAAGGTGATGCCTACGGCACGATTGCCGAGTTTTTCCGAGTTAATAGCAGCAGCGCTAACCGACCCAGCAATAACACCTATGGCTGCGTAAGGCTTCCTATCGACGGTAGTCCTCAGGCGGGATATCTAGCGATTGGTGGTGACCAGACAGCATGGCTGGGGCTGTCGAATATGACACAGCCCAATGTGGTGAGGTGGGTGCGGATGTATACCACGATTTATAAGCCAACGGCTGCTGATGTTAATGCTGTTTCCAAAGCTGGCGACACCATGACGGGCCAATTAATTGCTCCCTCAGTGGCCACCACTCCAGAAGCGATGCCTAATGGGGCCGGTGCCTATGCCGACCAGTTGAGTTTGCAGGCTTCGTTCTTCCAGCCGAATTGGCAATGGCCGGTGAATGCCGGCGGTATATTCGTACCGATAGCCAAAGGAACATCGACTCGTAAGAATGTAGGCTACCCGACTGCGGTAAGCTACGGCTACCTGATGCCAGCCAACAACGAACATGCACACCCCACCATTCACGCCAAGGGCGATAGCAATGTGGATTGCGTATGGGACTTCAACCCCTATAACGGCAAAATCAGCAGCAAGGCAGGGACCTTCGTTACCGAAAGTTGGTGTCCATTCCCTGTGGGCTATGTGATGCTGCTGGGTAATAACACCGATCCGCGCGCAGTATATCCAGGTACGGATTGGCAGGATATTACCGGCACTTTTGACGGAAGGGTTCTCGCGTTGGGTTATGACCCGTTGGGTACCGGTGGTAGTAACAACGTAACTATCCGCGCCGAAAACTTACCAGACCACTCGCATAAGTCTGGATGGGGCGCACCTGGCGCGCCTTATGCCGACGACTTGAGAACAGGGACGGACAATACGGGGAATTATAACCGCTCAATGACCACTGAAACGTTTACAGATGGTTCTGGCTCAACCCACGTAACAAACTCTCCGATTAATGTCACCAACGCTTATGTGCATGTTCGTGGCTGGATGCGTATTGCTTGATGGTAGGGCCAGCGTTACCGTATTGTTGAGCCGCCATTAACCCAGAAAATGCACCGGATATTAACTGGCCGATTATGCCGCATTGAAGTAAAAATCCGCCTTCATAGAAGGCGGCATTGATTTCGCCCTGGAAGGGCGTACCAAAAACCTTAAAAAGAAGCCTATGCCAGTTCTGTGAGATTTAAATCCAAAGACAATAAGGCAGAGCCAAAACCCGTTGATGAACACGCACACAGGACGTGGTTTTCAGTTGGCAATAAAAAAACCGCGATATTCCGCGGGTGTAGATGGGTTTCCCTAGTATTGATGAACGATTATTCTCTATTCTTTAGAAGAATGGTTTTAATTTGTTAGTGAGTAGGCTTATTATTGCTTTTATTGGTAATGATGGTTTGCAATTTTCACAGTAACCTGGAACTCCGTTCTCCCAATCAGATTTATCAGCGATCCAGAGCCCGCACACTTTACAAAATGTCATATTCACAACGGGACCCTTACTGTTTTTGGTGTGCTTGACTGTATATTACAATAGCACTACATTTCAAATGGGTATTGACGATCGATTTGCGGGATATTGATCGCTGAAAACGATCGTTGATGTTTTTGTTAACAATTAGCACAGATTTTAACTGCGCTTATGTGTGATTGAGTGATAGTGAAGGATGAGCCGCATGGATAAATCGGCAGCAGAATTGTACGCATTGATTAAGAAATGTGATGGTCGTTCATACAGTCAGCTATGTGCCGAGACCTTGATAAGCAGTGCTCGAGTGTGTGTGTTGTTGAGGTTTATGGTGAAGGAGGGGATTCTATATCGTTCAGGTCTGACGGGGCAATTTCGGTATCATATATCAAAACCTTTGGCAGATAAGGCCGGATATAAACCCCAGGTTATGGGCGAATCACTCGAAAAAAGAGACATCGTAACCTCCTGCAAATCGTTGTCTGGCGTATATAAGTTCGAACAATTATTACGAAAGACTAAAGAAAATTGTGATAGGTAGGCTTGAAATAATGAGCGTTGTCCTTATTTGAATCTTGCTGCCCCGCGCCGGCCTCGTAGTGTTCAGTCGGATTGACATCGGTGGTGGGGCAGTATTTTCCTTATGATATTATTGGTTATCTCGGCGGAAGAGAGCCCATTCCTCAACGCGCTCACCAGATGGCAGAGTGCAATATCCAGTGGTCCCGCTATCTGATTCGACCATATCAAGTTTACCGCCTAATTGCTGACAGTAAACCGATGCGGGGTTTGCCATTCCAACACTCGGTGCTTCGGTTCCTGGCTTGTCATTTATTGAGCATGCGGCGAGGGTGGTAGCTGCGATAATTGTTGCGATTGCTTTCATATCATTTCTCCTTTAGATTTGAATGCGCAGAAAAAACCTTAAAAAAAACCCGGCCACGGCCGGGTATAAATTGAAGATGATGCTATGAAGTAGGTAAAAATACCCAATGAAAATCATGGCACATAAGACGAAGATTGCTCGTTTTTTTAGTCTGGGTGGCGGCGACTCCCCACCAATGCTCTCAACTAACGCCCATCAGCGGAGATATAACAGGGAGCCACCATTGTTTGGTTTATCCAGACAATCAGGCTCCAAGTGCAGTAAAAGCCATCCAAACCAATAATAACAATATTAACGCAATAGCTATCCATGCTGCATACTTTTCCAATGAAATATCCTTAAGTTTATCCTTTCCAAGGGGTTCTGTTTGGTTTACCGTCCGGTCGGCGCCGTTCTGACGGAAGCAATTCAACTGGGCACGGTGGAAAAAACGATGCCTCAAGGTTAATGCGGTGTATGCACCCCTCGAACGAATACCCTAAGCGATGATGCTCTTTTCCATTTTTGGCTGCGTCCAGCGCATCTAAAATTTCGGCTACAACGCCCTTTAGTGCCATAGGTCATAAACCACAAGATGGTAGCGAATTGTGCAATGATAACCGATGGTTCGAAAACGTCATACTGTGTATTTATCAGGTTTATCACATGCCAAGTTGAAACCAAACGTGTTTCCCGCCGAATTGCCTTTTCTACCTCAGTGGTTCACCTACGATTGCGCGTCTTGCATCGGCTGTGCGTAACCATTTAATTAATTTGACATTTTTACGTATTCCAATCTTGGCTAGTACAGTAAGCTTGGTGTTATATACCGTTTTTTCTTGTATGTTCATCAGCTTAGAGATTGACCGATAATCCATACTCAATGCCAAGTAGGTTAAAACCTCCTTTTCTCGATTGGTAAATATAATCATTTGCCCACCTATTCTTCGAAAAAAGGCAGTGTACCCAATCGAATATAAACGCCACTTAACCATCTAAAGAATATGGTTAATGGTTGTATCGAAACCAGTCATCCGCGCTTTCCCACGTCTCCTGCAGTATTTCCTCGATCTGCTCTCTGTCGGCCGGCGTGCCGTTTCGGACTGAGAAGCCATCCATTCCTGCTAGACGGACGGTAGCTTCAATATCAGCAAACTTCCGCTGCAAGCGTTTGTTCAGCTCGATAGCTAATGCCGAAGCTGCGCCTGCTGGAAGCTGCTTGCTCTTGTCCACTCGAACCTCAACATAAATTCGCATTGCTCCTCCTTGAAAACAAAGAACACCCGGTGCTCATGATTATAATCAATGAGTTGTCTTTGTCATGCCCCGAGTTAGCCTACCTTTGCGATGCTGCTGAACCGACTTTTTCGCCTCATGAACCCACCCATGGGTCGGTTCAAAACAAAAAATAATCTTGATTAAATTCATTGCTTTAGTTTCGTGAACCGACTGAACCTACCGAACCCACCACCTTCTGGTTATATATAGGGGATTTTTGAGGAAAGAAATCCATAATCGAAGTGTTAAATTTGTGGTTAAAATTTAGTCTTTTTATGTGTGTTGTCTCATCCAGGTATGTTCGTCATGACGAAAAGCAATGTGGGGGCATTAGAGGGGGCATTGCTGGTTTTTATGTTTTTATAATATTATATTTATCAGTTAGTTGTCGGTTAATTCTTAATCCTATAGGGCGTGCCATTACTCCCTTGATTTTCTCCCCCACGCTTGTTCCCTTGCAAACTCGACTGCGTAACCCGTACTCCCGTTGGCTCGCCGCTGAGCGTCGTGCTATGTTCATGCGCTAACGTTCAGTCAGTGGCAGAGTGAAAAATGCAAAGCTTATTCGTATACGGCACCCTGGGGCCGGGCAGACCCAACGCGCACATTATGGAAGCCATCGGCGGCAGTTGGGAAGAAGGCAGCGTTGGCGGATCGCTGCTTAACGAAGGCTGGGGCGCCGAGATGGGCTACCCAGGCATCGTGTTGGATAACAGCGGCAATCGGGTGAATGGTTTTCTGTTCCGTTCAGCTAATCTCGTCAACCACTGGCCGGCTCTCGATGCGTTCGAAGGCGAGGGGTATGAACGGGTAGCGGTCAGCGTCACCACCACCGGCGGTGAAACCGTCGATTCGTTTATCTACATATTGAAGAAATGATACGAGCCGCCTCGCCGAATGAGTGCGAGGCGCTCGACCCGCCGGCAATTGAACTTTCGTTTATTTTGCCGCGCTACAATAGGCGAAAATTTCCCCATGGAGCCTATCGTGCGCAAATCCAGATTCTTTCTCGTGACCTTGCTGTGCCTGTGCGCCGCCGCCGTGCTGTACGTTATGGCATATCGGGCACTGGGGCATTACCTCAGCGACGGCGAGAAAGCCTACCCGGATATCAGCGTTGAAATTCGCTGAGGGCCGTGCGGCCTGAAGGGGACTGCGCCGACTTTTTCGCACTGATTTACCCGCCATTTACCCGCCGTCGGCAATGATGACGCTGCGTCTCCACAGTGTGTGGTTCTTTTGGGCGGAATGCGGTTATGTCACTGCAGCAAGTATCGAATGTTTCTTTGAGCAACAACGGCTTAAAGGGCATCGGTTACAAACATTATGCGTTGGCGATCGTGGCGCTTTCGGCGCTCGTACGGTCTATTTCCTTAACGGACAGGTATTTTTGGTGCGATGAAGCCTCCAGCGTGCTGACCAGCCGTTACGATGTGGGCGCTTTGCTCTATCACGCCTCCTTCGATGTTCACCCGCCGTTTTATTACCTGCTGCTGCATGGCTGGATGGCGCTGTTTGGCGACGGCATTCTGGCGGCCCGCTCGCTGAGTCTGGTGTTCGGCGTGATGACGGTGGCGCTGGCGATGCGCTTTACCCGTTGGCTGGCCAATGAGCGGGCGGCGCTGATCGCGGGATGGCTGATGGCGATCATGCCAATGGCGGTGCGCTATAGCCAGGAGGCGCGCATGTATGCGCTGATGGGGTTGCTGGCGATCGCCGCCGCCATGGCGTTGGCGAAGTGGCTGAAAACGCCGGGTAACCGCCGTTATCTGGCGCTGTATGCGTTAGTGATGACGCTGAGCTTTTATACCCATTACTTCACGATTTTCACGCTGATCGCTCACTGGCTGGTGGTGTTGGCGCTGTCGTGCCGCCGCGAAGGCGAGTGTTACATCAGGCAGCCGGCGTGGTGGCTGGCCAATGCGGCGATTGGAGTGGCCTATATTCCCTGGCTGCTGGTGCTGCTCAATCTGCTGGCGCATATCGCCGAACTGCGGGTCGGCGGCGACGTCGGTTGGATCCCTCAGGTTTCCTGGGGCGATCTGCCGGCGATGTATTGGCGTTTTCTCACTGGGCATGATGGCAGCAACTATCCCACGATCATTCTCTGGCTGCTGCCCGCGATGTTTGTCGCCTTATGTTCACTGCTGCTGTGGCGGCGGGAGACGCCGAGAACATTCTCTCTGTTGCTGCTTGGCGGGATTCTGATCCCGGTGACGCTGGTATTCGCCATTTCCTGGCGCTCGCCGCTGTTTGTCGATCGCTACCTCTATTCGGCCGCGCTCGGCATTCCGTTGGTGTTGGGCGTGCTGATCGCCGGAACGAAAAGCCGAGTGCGCGGGATCTCTTTGCTGCTGTTCTTCAGTTTGTTGTTCGGTTGCGGTGTGCGTAACGATTATCCGGTCGAGAAAGATGAGTTCAAGGTGATGGTGCACTACATCAACAGCCACTATCAGCTCAACGATGCGGTGGTGGTCAGCAACATGTTCAACTACCTGAGTTATGTGTATTACAACAAGAAGGGCTATCGCGCCTTGCTGTATACCCCGGCCAGGCCCAACGGCATCTCGGGTAAGCCCAATGCCTATGGTTTCGGCACCTTGTTCCACGATCGGGCGGCGCAGACCTACGTCGATAAGCTCAGCGCCTTATCGAAAGGCCATCGCCGGATTTGGCTGGTCAGCGGCGGCGATTTCAATCAGGATTTCGGCCGTTCGCCGCCGGGGTGGGTCAACACCGTTACCTTCAAGAGCGGCGGTTTTGAGTCGCGCCTGTTCGTGGTGCGTTGAGCAAAATGTCATATTTCCCATTCGGCGTTACATCTGGCCGAGCAAACTTACGCGGGAATGACAGTTCTATACATTGAGATTGGTACTGTAGCTCTACCCGATGATGTTGTGTGTTATCCATTCCCTGTAGTGTATTACCCCATCCCTGTTAAGTTTATCCCGCCTTGCGCGGGATTTTTTTTATCTGCGCCGGGCGAGATGTACGCCGCCGGTCATGATGTTGCGGGTGGCTGGCAGGGCGAGAAAATCGTGTGGGAATCCCAGCTCGATGGCGCTGAGATCGTCCAATCGTCGCCAATGATCTTCCGCCAGCGCCACCTTCAAGGCGCCGAGGTTATCTTCCAATTGCGCCAGGGTTCGGGCGCCGACGATCGGCGCGGTGACCGTCGGGTGACGCAGTGTCCAGGCCAGCGCGATTTGTGATGGGGAATATCCAGTCTCATCAGCTATCTGGTTGACGGCGTCGGCGATATCAAGATTGTGTGCGTTCAATGTCCCCTTGGCGCGCACGGCTTCACGCCGAGAGCCCGCTTCATCAGGCGACGGCTGCAGATCCTGCCGCCGGTATTTGCCGCTTAATACGCCGCCGGCCAGCGGCGACCAAGGGATCACGCCCATCCCCAATTCTTGCGCCATCGGCATCAGCTCGCGTTCGACGGTGCGCTCCAGCAGACTGTACTCGATTTGCAGAGCGATCAGTGGCGACCAGCCACGCAGGTCCGCCAGCATTTGCATTCTCGACGCCTGCCAGGCGGGAAGGTCCGATACTGCCACATACAGCACTTTTCCGGCGCGTACCAAATCGTCCATGGCGCGCATGATCTCTTCCACCGACGTGGTGAAATCCCAGGCGTGCAGATAGAGTAGGTCGATGTAATCGGTATTGAGCCGTTGCAGGCTTCCCTCAACCGATCGCAGCATGCTTTTGCGGTGATTGCCGCCGGAATTGGGATCGTCCGGCTGCATCGGCAGGGTGTATTTGGTGGCGATCACCAACCGATCGCGGCGCCCGGCGGCGAATTCCCCCACGAAACGTTCGGCGCTGCCCTCGGTATAGCGGTTGGCGGTATCGATAAAGTTGCCGCCGCGTTCGACATAAACGTCAAACAGACGGCGGGCTTCGGCCAGTTCGGCGCCCCAGCCCCAGTCGGCACCGAAGGTCATGGTGCCCAGCGCCAGCGGTGAAACGCGCAGGCCGGAACGGCCCAATAAACGATAGTGATCCAGCGATAGTGACGTGTTCATAGGCATTCTCCCGTGTAGGTAGCGTCTACGGTAGCGCCCGCAGGTTGTTTAAGGAATGCGCTATAATCTTCATGAATTATTAAGGAGGGAGAGCATAATGAGGGGCAGTGATTTCGCCGAGTTGCGCGCCTTTGCCGCGATTGTTGAGCACGGCGGTTTCGCTCGCGCCGCTGCACATTTGGGCATGTCCGCTTCGGCGCTCAGCCAAACGCTGCGCAACCTGGAGGAGCGTTTGGGTGTGCGTTTACTGAATCGCACCACTCGCAGTGTGGCGCTGACTGAAGCCGGAAGACAGATGTTGGCGCGCCTGACGCCCGCGATGGCCGAGATTGACGCGGCGGTGGCACAGGCGGTCGAACTACGCCAGAACCCCTCAGGTCTTTTGCGGCTTAATGTAACCCGCGTGGCGGCGTTACATTTTCTGGCGCCTTTGATCGCGCCGTTTCATCATCAATATCCTGATATTACGCTCGATCTCAATGTTGAGGAGCGGTTGGTGGATATCGTTGCCGGCGGTTTTGACGCCGGCGTGCGGCTGCACGAGAAACTGGCGAAAGATATGGTGGCGGTCAAGCTGGGCGGGGAGGTGCGGATGCGCGTCGTTGCTTCACCGGCGTATTTGGCGCGTCACGGCCGGCCGTCAACACCGGGCGATCTGCATCGACATCGCTGTTTGAATTACCGCTGGCCGACCAACGGCAGTTTGTATCGCTGGGAGTTTGAGTGTGACGGTGAAAAGCAGGAGATCGCCGTGGAAGGGCCGGTGATAGTCGATGAGCCGGAAGTCTTGGTGCGGGCTGCGATGGATGGGGCAGGCATTGCCTACCTGTTTGAGCAACAAATTGCCGCCGGTTTGGCCGATGGCCGGTTGTTGCCGCTGCTCGATGCCTGGACGCCGCCGTTCCCCGGTTTCTATCTGTACTATCCGGCAAACCGCCAAATGCCGCGCCCGCTGCGTGCTTTTATCGATTTCGCCCGTCAACAGGCAGAGCAGGGCGCATAACGCGATTTTTTTGAATAACACCGTCAGTTTTATTCGGTATTCAGCCGCTGCGCGCTTGATTAGATTGAACGCGAGAGGGGCGCCGTCGGCGCCTTTGTGCAATGAGTGGAGAATTTCTATGGCGAAGACAGTAGTGGTGTTTCATTCCGGCTACGGCCATACCGAGCGTTTGGCGAAAGTGGTGGCGGAAGGCGCCGGGGCGGAACTGATCGCCATCGATCAGAACGGCGATATCAGCGACGAAGCCTGGCAGACGCTGGATGAGGCGGACGCCATCATCTTTGGCTCGCCGACCTATATGGGCGGCCCATCCTGGCAGTTCAAGAAATTCGCCGACGCCAGCTCCAAGGCCTGGTTCGGCCGCAAGTGGCAAGACAAGGTGTTCGGCGGCTTTACCAACAGCGCCAGCCTGAACGGCGACAAGCAGGTGACGCTGATCGCGCTGCAGACGCTGGCTTCGCAACATGGCGGCCTGTGGGTCAGCCTGGGGCTGCTGCCGGCCAACACCAAATCGGCGCAGCGCACCGACGTCAATAACCTGGGCGGTTCGGTGGGGCTGCTGGTGCAGACCCCGGCGGATGCCGGCGTGGATGAGATGCTGTCGGGCGATCTGGCGACCGCCAAGCTCTATGGTCAGCGCGTAGCGGGCTTTGCCGCCAAACTGGCGTAAGACCTATCGCGTAGATGGAACGGTGACGCGGTTGAACGGATGCCGCGTTCATTTTCTCTGCACAATTGGCGTGTAATCTGCGAAATGTTATTAGCCTGCTTGGGCTAACACTGCATTTCGTACAAATATTCCCGGTTCCTAGGCCGGGTTTTTTGTTGCTAAGGTCTGCTTAAGCTTTCACCGCTATACTGCGCGCCAGCCTGGTCATGCAATGCATGGCCGTGTCGTAACTGTCGATTTGCTGTTGTTCAAGCAAGCCCGCTTCATGCGGGCTTTTTTTGGGTTGTTATTGCACAGGCGGCCCCGTTGCAGGAAAATAATCGCGCAGTGATTCAAACATCATTTAATGACCAATAACCACAATCTTATTAATGTAATTAACGCTCTCGGCGGCCTATTACGCTATGCGCTATGCTGACAGCAGGGCGGGCATTATTTGCTGACGCTATGCGGGGGGTTACGCCGCGGCCGCCTCAGGCTAAGAAAAGTCTGTTAATTAAATGTTAATGTTTTTTATTATTGATTTGTCTGGCTTTTTTGGTTGAAATTCGGATTGACTATCCCTCACTGGCCGGGCGAGAGAGTATGCATATTATTATTCTGGTTATTAGCAAAATATGGGCGAGGCGATGAGCGCCAGAATAAACGCCAGACATGGCCTGCCGTTAACGGCGCAGCTGATCAATCTTTTCATGCTGGCCTTTTTACTTTCCCTGGTGGGTATTCTTAGCCGGCCGATAGGTTCGCTTTCTTTATTTTGGCCGGTGAATGCGATTCTGCTCGGTCTGCTGCTGCGCAAACCCGTTTACGCCACGCCGCTCGGCTGGCTTACCACCTATCTGGGCATGGTCGCCGCCGATCTCAGCACCGGCGAAGGCTGGTCCCTGGCGCTGTGGCTGAACGCCTGCAATATGTCGCTGATCGCCGTCGGTTACGGCATCATGCTGATGCTGCCCCAATCTCAACGGCGCATGGGCAAGCCCCAGGCGATACTCTATATGTTCAGCGCCAGTTTGGCCGGCGCGGCGGTGGCGTCGACGCTGTCGGTGCTGCGTAATGACAGCCTCTATAACAACACGGTGGTGATCGCCTGGCTGGCCTGGTTCAGTGAACAGTTCTCAACGACCTTGCTGCTGTTGCCGGTGCTGATGGCGGCGCCGCGGCTGAAGCAACTGTTGCGCATGCAGGTGCGTTGGCGTTTGCAAGGCTGCCTGCCGCTGCTGGCGCTGCTGCTGTCGTTGGTGTTCAGCGTCTATATCGGCGGACCGGGCGCTATCGCCTTCCCGATCCCGGCGCTGCTGTGGTGCGCGGTGCGCTACCAGCTGTTCCCCGTGACGTTGCTGACGCTATTGACCGGCATGACCGAGATCAGCAGCATTTCCGCCAACCTGATGCTGTATGAAACGCCGAACAACCACAACGCCTTCCTCGATACGCTGATGTCCGCCCGATTGGGCATCGCCATGCTGGTGATGGGGCCGCTGATCCTCGCCAGCTCTATTGCCGCCAACCGCAAGCTGATGCGGCGTCTGGAGCACAGCGCCAACCACGATTTTTTGACCGGCGTGCTGGCGCGCAGCGCGATGACGCGTAAAGCGGGCGAGCTGCTGGAGCATAAACATCGCTCCAAAGAGGCGGTGTCGCTGTTGCTGATCGACATTGATCATTTCAAGCAGATCAACGATACGCACGGCCACAGCGCCGGCGATCAGGTTTTGGCGTCGTTCGCGCACATTGTGCGGCGCGAGCTGCGGCACGATCAGCTGTTCGGCCGCCTGGGCGGGGAAGAGTTCGCCATCATGCTGCCGCGCGCGCTGGCGGCGCAGGGCGTGGCGTTGGGGGAACATCTGCGTCGGCTGGTGGAGCAGACGGCGCTGCAGGTGGAAGGCAAGCAGACGTTGAAAATCACTATCAGCGTCGGCGTCGCCAGCCTGGCAATGAACGAAGTGAAATCGCTGGAGCAACTGATGAATATGGCGGATATCGCGCTGTATCGCGCCAAATCGCAGGGGCGTAATCGGGTGGAGTCGTTCAACGTGGTGAACGGCAACAGCGTCGAGCATATCCTGTTCCGTTAGGGCTCGACGCTAGGCAACCGTTGCTTACAGGCTTTTCAGCGCCTTGATGGTTTCATCCATGTCGATCTCGTGCTCGGAGAAGGTATGGGTGGTGTTCTGGAAAGTGGTGATGGTCAGCATGCGCAGCGTTTGCATGGCCTGTGCCTGGTCTTCTGACTGCGGGCGAATGCGATTCATCAGCAGGCCGACCGACAGCACGGTGTTCTCTTTATCCACATCGGCTTTGACCGGCACTTCCTTGGTGAAGGTATTGAAAGACTTGATGCTGGTGATCTTGATTCTTTCATTGGCGATGATGATGTATTTGCTGGGCGCCAACACTTTGACCGCATAAGCCGACGGGCCTTTGGTGTTGTTGGTCGGTTCGAAGGTCACCGCCGCGTTTTTCTTAATCAGCTCCGGGTTCTGCACTTTAATCACGTGAAAATAACGATTTTCTCCGTTCTCGTCGGTAATAAAGCCGAAGCCTTTGTCTTCAAAAAAAGTCGTTATCTTGCCGTTCATCGCTATTCTCACAAAAGGGTTCAATACAGCGCTTATGATAGCGCGGAATGCCTTGCCGCGACAGATTGCGCGGGCGGCATTTAGTCATGCGATAACGGCATTTAGCGGCTTTCCCCCCACATGCTATGTTCATGCTGACTGTATTCAATGCGAAAAAGGAATATCGATGGGCATCAAACGTCTCAATCACGCCGTGCTGTATGTCAGCGACGTGCGGCAGAGCGCCGACTTTTATCATCAGGTATTGGGCTTCAAGCTGAAGCCGTCCGACAGCCCCGACCGGGCGGTATTTACCCAGGCCGCCGATTCGGACAACGATCACGATTTGGCGCTGTTCAGCAAGAATCTGGGCCAGCAGCGCGCCGGGGTCTTTCGCGCCAACAACGAGCCGCCGGCAGAGCATGAGCCACCGGCCGGGCTGTATCATCTGGCCTGGGAAGTGGACAGCCTGGAAGAGCTGGAGCGCATTCGTCACCAGCTGGCCGAACGCGGCATTCTCGGGCTGGAAGAGGATCACGGCGTACACAAAAGCATTTATGGCCACGATCCGGACGGGCTGCTGTTTGAGGTGACCTGGTTTATTCCGCCGGCGCTGCTGACCGAAGAGGATAAAAACCGGCAGGGAATTCGCCCGCTGGATTTCGCCGCCGAGAAGCGGCGTTTCGCCGGCCTGTAAGCGCATCAGGTGCGGGGCGCCGCGGCGCCCCGACGATCACAGCACTTTGTTGAGGAAGTTAACGGTGCGAGGGTGCTGCGGCTGAGCCAGCACCTGCCTGGCGTCGCCCTGTTCGACGATCTGCCCGTCGACCATAAACACCACCCGATCCGCCGCTTCGCGCGCAAAGCCGATTTCATGCGTGACCACCACCAGCGTGACGCCCAGATCCGCCAATCCCTTAATCACGTCCAGCACTTCGCCGACCAGCTCGGGATCGAGCGCGGAGGTCGGCTCATCGAACAGGATCACCTTCGGGTTCAGCGCCAGCGCGCGCGCGATAGCGATGCGCTGCTGTTGGCCGCCGGAGAGGTGGCGCGGGTAGGCGTCCGCCTTGTGGCGCAGCCCGACGGTATCCAGCAGCTCATAGGCCACCGCTTTCGCCCGTTCGCGGGAGTGGAGCTTGTGCACCACCGGCGCTTCGATGATGTTTTCCAGCACCGTCAGGTGCGGGAACAGGTTGAAATTCTGGAACACGTAGCCGACGTTGATGCGTTGCCGAAGAATGGCCTTTTCCTTCAACTCATACAGCCGGTTGCCTTTGCGGCGGTAGCCGACGTAGTCGCCGTCGATACGGATAAAGCCTTCGTCCACGCGCTCCAGATGGTTGATCGCCCGCAGCAGCGTCGATTTGCCGGAGCCGGAGGGCCCGAGGATCACGGTTACGGTGCCCGGCTGCAGCGTCAGGCTGACGTCGTCCAGCGCCTTGTGTTTGCCGAAAAACTTGCTGACGTTGCTGATTTCGATCAGACCGCGCGCCGGCACCGGGGTGAGATTGCGCGCCGGCTGCTCGGGCAAGGTGTAATAATCAATGGCTTCAGACATGCGGGTCTCCTAACGTTTTAGCCAGCCGGCCAGTTTCTGCCAGGGCGTCGGCGGCAGTTCGCGCACCGCGCCCCGGGCAAAATAGCGCTCGATGTAATATTGGATCACCGACAGGGCGGTGGTGATGAACAGATACCAGACGGTGGCGACCATCAGCAGCGGTATCACCTGCTGAGTGCGGTTATAGATCACCTGGATGGTGTAAAACAGCTCCGGCAGCGCCAGCACATAAACGATCGAGGTGCCTTTCGCCAGGCTGATGATTTCGTTGAAGCCGGTCGGAATAATGGAGCGCAGCGCCTGCGGCAGAATGATGCGGAAGGTGCGGCGATAGCCCGGCAGGCCCAGCGCCGCTGCCGCCTCGTGCTGGCCGTAATCCACGCCCAGAATGCCGCCGCGGATGATCTCGGCGGTGTAGGCGGACTGCACCAGCGTCAGGCCCAGCACCGCCACGGCGAACTGGCCAAGGATATCGATGGTCGGGTAACTGGCGAACACCACCGAGGTAAAGGGAATGCCCAGCGAGATGGCGTCGTACAGATAGGAAAAGTTATACAGGATGATCAGCACCAGGATCAGCGGCAGCGAGCGAAACAGCCAGATATAACCCCAGGCCAGCGACGCCAACAGGTAAGAGCGCGACAGCCGCGCCAACGCCAGCAGGGTGCCGAACAGGATGCTGAACAACGTGCCGAGCAGCGTCAGCAGCAGGGTCTGTCCCAGCCCCGCCAGCACCGCCGGGGCGAAGAACCACTCGGCGAACACGCCCCATTCCCAGCGCGCGTTGCCCGCCACCGATTGCACGATGGCGGCCAGAATAAACAGCGAGAACAGGGCGCCGATCAGCCGCAGCGGATAGCGGGCGGGCACCACTTTCAAGACTTCTTGTTTGGACATGTCATGTCTCCTGACTACAGATAAAGGGGGTTTAGGCGATTTTCCTTTCCGACGCGCAACAACACGCGTCCTCTGCAATCAGGCTTTTGCGGAACGGCAGACGGCCATCGTAGGGCGGGCGGCTGTAAACCTCGCTGTCGACGGTGGGATCGAACTGCGGCTGATAACCGTTGCTCAGGTACAGGCCCACCGCTTCGGGCTGGCGAAAGCCGGTGGTCAGATAGAGCCGGCGATAACCCTGCGCCAGCGCCAGCGTTTCCAATTGCTGCAACACCCGCTGTGCCAGGCCCTGGCGGCGCAGATCGCCCCGCGTCCAGATACGCTTCAGCTCGGCGGTTTGCGCGTCATAGCGTTTGAAGGCGCCCATGGCGATCGGCGCACCGGCGCGCAGCAGCACGATGAAGGCCCCTTGCGGAGGCGCATACAGGTCCAGCGGTTCCGGTTCCTGGTCACCAAAATAGTCGCCGTAACGCTGGCGATATTCACCGAACAGCCCCTCGATCACCGGGGCGATCAACGGGTCGGTCGGCAACGTCTGAATGAAGGTGTCTTGCGTCATTGCGCGCTCCTAATCGCCCAGGCCGGGCGGGTTGATTTCCGACTGCGCAAGGCGTTCGACGCTCTCGCCCCAGCGATTGAGCACCCGATCGTACTGCCCGCCGCGGATCGCGCCGTTCAGCGCTTCGTTCACCGCCTGCACCAGGCCATTGCCTTTACGGGTGGTGACGGCGATGTGCGCCGCCTTGGGCCAGCCGCCTTCCACCGTGCCCGCCAGCCGGGTGCGGCCGTTCAACGCCGCCTTATAGGCGCCCAGCACGTTCGGCCCGAAATAGGCGTCGGCCCGGCCGGACTGGATCGCCAGCGTGGCGGCCGCATCGTCGGTTACGTAGATCGGCTGGAAGGGTTGGAGCCCTTGCTGCCGGTTCTGCTTGTCCCACGCCAGCAAAATGGCTTCCTGGTTGGTGCCGGAGCCGACGATGATCTTTAATCCGGCGATATCGGCAGGCTGTTTGATCGTTGCGATCTTGCCGCCGGTTTTGACGTAAAAGCCGAGCGAGTCGATGCGGTAGGTGGCGAAGTCGAAGCGGGTTTTGCGCTCTTTGGTCACGGTGACGTTGGTGATGGCCGCGTCATACTTGCCGGAAACCACTCCCAGCGGCCAGTCTTCCCACGACGTTTGCACTACGTTCAGCGTCAGGCCCAGGCTGTCGGCCACCAGCTGCGCGATGTCCACTTCACTGCCGATAAGCCGCCGGTTGTCGGCGGCGAACAGCGCCAGCGGCGGCGTGTTGAGCGCGGCGATTGCAACGGTGAATTGGCCCGGCTTCACGAAGTGGAAATCGGCCGACAGTTTGGCGATCGCCTGCGGGTTTTTCGGCGCGTGGATCGGGGTTTCATTGGCCTGTAAATCGATGCCGGTGCCCGCCTGCGCGGCGCCGGTCAGGCTCAGCAAGGCCGCCACGAGGGCGGCGGTAACGGTTTTTTGCATAGCGGGTATCCCTGACTGCGTTCTTATTATTGGGTGAATCTGTTCAACGGGCGCGTCAGGCCCAGGTGCTCGCGCAGCGTGTCGCCATGGTACGCCCGGCGGAACAGGCCACGTTGTTGCAGGATGGGCACCACCCGATCGACGAAGTGGCCGAAGGCGTTGGGCGTGCCGCCGCTGATGATGAAGCCGTCGGCGGCTTCGCCGTCGAACCAGCGTTGCAGGCCGTCCGCCACCGCTTCCGGCGTGCCGCTGAACACCGGGCGCGGCGAGGCGGCTTCCAGCGCCACCTGGCGCAGCGTGAGGTTCCGCTCGCGGGCATTGCGCTTGATGGCGTCGGTGGTGCTGCGGAAGCTGTTTTGCCCTAGATCGCCGATGTCCGGGAAGGGGGCGTCCAATGGGTGGCGGGAAAAGTCGTAATGTTCGAAGTAGCGGCCAAGATAGTTGAGGGCGTTCTCGATGCTGACCAGGCGGGCGGTCTCCTGGTATTGGCGCTCGACGTCCGCTTCGTCGTCGCCGACGATCACGCTGACGCCCTGGAAGATGCGCAGATCGTCCGGTTGGTGCCCCTGTTCCACCAGCTGCCGCTTCACGTCCTGATAGAAATCCTGCGCCTGCTCCAGCGTGTCGTGATGGGTGAAGATCGCATCGGCGTGTTGGGCCGCCAGCCGTTTGCCGTCTTCAGAGGCGCCGGCCTGGAACAGGATCGGGCGGCCCTGCGGCGTGCGGCCGATGTTCAACGGCCCCTGCACCGAGAAGAACTCCCCCTGGTGATTGAGAGTGTGCAGCTTCCCGGCCCTGAAAAATTCGCCGCTGGCTTTATTGCGCACGAAGGCATCGTCTTCCCAGGAGTCCCACAGCCCTTTGGCGACGTCGAGAAACTCACCGGCGATGCGGTAACGCAGGCTGTGTTCCGGGTGTTCTTTGCGCGAGAAGTTTTTGGCCGAGCCTTCCAGCGGCGACGTCACCACGTTCCAGCCCGCGCGGCCGTTGCTCAGGTGATCGAGGCTGGCGAACTGGCGGGCGACGGTGAACGGATCGCTGTAGGAGGTGGAGAGCGTGCCCACCAGGCCTATTTTGTCGGTGGCGGCGGACAGCGCGGCCAATAAGGTCAACGGTTCGAAACGGTTAAGAAAATGCGGAATGGACTTTTCATTGATATATAAGCCATCGGCGACGAAGACGAAATCGAATTTCCCCTGTTCGGCTTTTTTCGCCGAGGCGATATTAAATTCGAGGTTGATGCTGGCGTCGGCGGTGGCGTCTGGGTGGCGCCAGGCGGACATATTTCCCGATGCGCCGTGCAGAATGGCGCCCAGCCGTAATTGCCGTTGATTATTCGCGTTGTCGCTCATCGTGATTATCCTGTCATGCGCCGAAAGACGCGCGGTGTCTGATGCGTCCACTATTGATGAGCGTTGTCGGGATGTAAAACAACAAAACAGCATATTCAAATGTTGAAAACTGCAAATATCACGGCGAGCGAAAATAATAATCCCCGGCGCGGCATCTGCGGCGTCGGGGAAATAAGGTTTGTCGTTATTCAGGCGTTGCTGAGGGTTTTTTCCGGCGCGGGGGTTAATTGTTGCAGCGTGCGTTCCGCCAGCAGTGTGAAATATTGTGCGGCGGGGAACAGGGCGCGCTCATCGGGATTGAAACGCGGATGATGCAGGCCGAATTCGCTGGCGGAGCCGATGCTGACGAATACGCCCGGCACGTGATGCAGATACAGCGCGAAATCTTCCCCCCCCATTTGCAGCTCCGCCTCTTCGACCCGGTAGCCGGCCTCGGCGGCGACGGTTTTGCTGAACGCCGCCCAATGGGCGTCGTTGATCACCGCTGGCGGCCCCGGCTGCCAGTGGAGTTCGGCCTGCGCACCGAGCGCGGCGGCAACGCCGTCGATCACCTGGCGAATTTTATCCGGCACCTGGCGGCGCACCGCGTCGCTGTGGGTGCGCACCGTGCCTTCAAGCTCGACGGTTTGCGGCAGCACGTTCCAGGTATTGCCGCCTTCGATGCGCGTCACGCTCACCACCAGCGATTCCAGCGAGCTGAAGCTGCGGCTGGGCAGCGTCTGCAGCGCGCCGACGATCTGGCTGGCGGTGACGATGGTATCGACGCCCTGTTCCGGTTTGGCGGCGTGGGCGCCTTTGCCGGTGATGCGGATCTGGAAGCGATCGACGTTGGCATAGAACGGCCCGGCGCGGGTGGCGAAGGTGCCGGTGGGCAGCTCCGGTGCGTTATGCAGGCCAAATACCGCCGCGACGTTATCCAGCGCGCCGGCGTCGATCAGGTGTCGGGCGCCGTTGAAGGTCTCTTCCGCCGGTTGGAAGAAGATGCGCACCGTGCCGGGCAGCTCGGCCTCACGTGCTTTGAGCAGGTGCGCGGCGCCGAGCATCACCGAGGTGTGAAAGTCGTGGCCGCAGGCGTGCATTACGCCGCTGTTTTGCGAGCTGAAGGGCACGTCGGCGATTTCGTCGATCGGCAGAGCATCAATGTCGCCGCGCAGCGCGATAATCGGCCCCTTGCCGCTGCCGATCTCCGCCACGACGCCGGTTTTCAGCGCCAACGGCAGAATACGAATGCCCGCCTCTTGCAGCCAGCGGGTCAGCCGGGCGGTGGTGGCGAATTCGTGATTGGAAAGTTCCGGGTTTTGGTGCAACTCACGCCGATAGGCGATGATCTTTTCTGCCAACGGGTTGGTCATAGGTTTGGCTCACAGTGGGAAATAAACCCTAACCCTAGTGCAGGGGCCGCCGAAGCAAAAAGACCATCTGGTTATATTTCATAGCGATTGCGTCTGCATGGGGGCGCAATGCTGGGGGCAGCGGGCGGGTTTGGGCGTTCGCGCGTTGTTCGCCGGCGCAGGGAGAGGATTGGCCTGGAACGGTAACGTATCGCAACCGGTGCAATGCATTTACACCGGGCAACACGGATTTTTTCACTCTTTATCGGATTTCTGTGATCGCGGTGGTGGACAAAATCCTGCCTGCTTGCTGTACTGTAATCGACACAGGTTTTGTGTCTTTCATTCACGTTAAAGGTAAGTTTGATGTCTAAGATTAAAGGTAGCGTTAAGTGGTTTAATGAATCCAAAGGCTTCGGTTTCATTACTCCGGAAGATGGTAGCAAGGACGTTTTCGTTCACTTCTCTGCCATCGTTAGCAATGGTTTCAAAACGCTTGCTGAAGGCCAGCGTGTAGAGTTTGAAATCACGAACGGTGCCAAAGGCCCATCTGCCGCTAACGTTACTGCTATCTAAGCTGCGTAGCTGAATTTCTTAAAACCCGCTCATTGAGCGGGTTTTTTATTGGGTGCGTTATGCGTCGCTGCGGCGGGCCAACAGGCTGAACAGCAGGATGGCGATGGCGTAACAGCCGACGATGGTCAGCGCCATCGACAGGCCCGAGGTGCCGCCCAATCCGGTAAGCGGCACGGCGCAGGCGCCGAGCGCGAACATGCAGACGCCGATCAAGGCCGACGCGCTGCCCGCTTTGTCCCCCTGGCTTTGCATGGCCAGCGAAGAGGCGGTCGGGCCGACGATGCCGATCACCGCCACCGAGAAGAACAGCGGCACCAGCAACACGGCCAGCGGCGCATGCAGTGCGGCGGCCAACAGCAGCAACAGCGACGCGACGGCTGCCAGCGTTAACCCGCCCCTCAACACCCGGCGCTCTCCCCAACGAGAACTGAGACGGCTGGCCAGCTGCGCCGCAATGATCAAGCCGACGCCGTTAATGGCGAAGCACAGGCTGAACATCTGCGGGCTGAGGCCGTAGATCTGCTGCAAGACGAAAGGCGAAGCGCCGATATAGGCGAACATGCCGGCCATCACGAAGCCCTGTGTCAGGCATAGGCCCATGAAATAGCGTTGGGTCAACAGACTGCCCAGCGACATCAGCATCGCCAGAATACCGCCCTGGCTGCGGCGCTCGACCGGCAGGGATTCGCGCAGCTTCAGCGCCGACAGGCTGAACAGCAGCACGGCGATGGCCGCCAGCACGCCGAAGATACCGCGCCAGTTCATCACCTGCAGCATGACGCCGCCCAGAACCGGCGCGACGATCGGCGCCAGGCCGTTGACCAGCATCAGCAGGGCGAAGAAGCGGGTCAGTTCATGACCGGCGTACAGATCGCGGGCAATGGCGCGGGAAATCACCGCGCCGCCGGCACCGGCGATGCCCTGCAGCAGGCGGGCGATCAGCAACTGGTCGATGGTGGGCGCCAGCGCGCACCACAACGAAGCGCCGAGCAGCAGGATCAGCGACAGCAACAGCGGGCGCATACGCCCCAGCTTGTCGCTGTAAGGGCCAAAAATCAGCTGGCCGACACCCAGGCCGAGCAGCCCGGCGGTCAGACTGAGCTGCGCGGCGGCGGTAGAGGTATTCAGCTCGCCCGCCATTTCCGGCAGGGCGGGCAGATAGAGATCGGTGCACAGCGGCCCCAGCGCGGCCAGCAGGCCAAGCACGACGGCGTACACCAGACGTTGTCTGGCTAAGTGTTTGGTCATGGGAGATTAAGATTTCCTGAACAGGTGAGAAATGGCCTGCTGATACAAATCGCGCAGCAGGGACGCATCGGCTTTTTGCGTGGTAAGGATACGGTAACCGGTGCCTTCGCTCATGACGGCGATAAACTCCACGCGCGCGGCGATCTCCTCCGCGCTGAAATGGGGATACAGCCGCTGCAGATTGTGGCACACGTGGCGAAACAGCCGCGCTTCCGCATCGCTGAGCATTTTGGCCACCACCGGGTTGCGCGTGGCCTCGGCGGTCACTTCCAGCATCAGCATGTGATCGGTTTCGCTTTCGCCCGGCTGCTGAAACAGCGTGCGCGCCGCCAGCGTGCCGGCGATCAGGTTGATGTGATCGCCAAGGTTTTCCAGCCGTTGCATCTTGCTGGCGATGATGCGGTTGACGATTTCCTCGATAATCGCGTCTTTATTGGCGAAATAGCGATAAATTTGCCCGACGCTGAGCTGCGAGCCCTGGGCGATCTCCGCCATGCTGGCGGCGTGGAAGCCGTGGCGGCGAAAGCTGGTTTTCGCCGCTTCGACGATCTGATCGCGGCGAGCCTGCACCTTGGCCTGTTTACTGTCGTTGGGGGAGAGCATTTGCCCGATCCTTTGCTACGCGTGAGCCGGGTTCACATTTTTGGGTGTGAACGTTCATTCTCAATTGTAGTGTAACCGGCCGGAAAGACGCAAGATGAACGCGTGCTGTAGGGAAAAGGCGCTTAAGCGAACAGGTAGGACTTGATAAAGGCGGCGACGATCAGCACGCACAGCGCAACGGCAATCGCTTCGGCGGCGGTTTTCGGCAGGCTAAACATAGCGATTTCTCATCCAGTCAGGAGTACTGGATGAGATTATGCGCATGCAAGATTAAGGAAACATTAAGGCCTTATCGCCCGTTGACCCACATCACCAGCATAAAGGCCAGCAGCGTCATCGCCAGCGAGCCGGCCAGGTTGAGCAGCATGTTGGCCAGCGCCCAGCCGAAGCGGCCATCCTGCATCAGGTATACCACCTCCAGCGAAAAGGTGGAGAAGGTGGTCAGGCCGCCGCAGAACCCGGTGGTGATCAGTAATTTCCAGGTGGGATCCAGATGCGTCATGCGGGTGAAAATCGCCATCGCCAGGCCGATGATAAAACCGCCGATCAGATTGACCATCAGCGTACCGAGCGGAATGTGGGCGTTCAGCGGATTCATTTTCATGCTTACCGCCCAGCGCAAAACGCTGCCGACGCCGCCGCCGATAAATACGGCCAGTAAAGAGCTCAACATGGGGCAACTCCCTTTCAATCAGAGAAATTCACGAGGCTCGGAAAGGGGCAGGCGCAACGCTACGCGCCTCTCTCCGAGAGGTTACGTAGACATCATCAGCCTGTGAAGGCGGTTAGGGAGGAATGTCATCTCCAGCGTGCCGCACGGCCTTTTCGCCGCACCCGGTGGATGTTACACCTAACGCCGCCTATTTTGTAGTATCGACACTTTGCGAGGTAAAACGGATGGAAATCAGAACGGCGCGTCTGAGCGACCGGCACGCTATCGCTGAATTAATGACGGCGCTGGATTATCCCGGCACCGAGGCGTTTCTGACACAGCGCATGCAGCAACTGCTGGCGCACCCGGACGAGGCGCTGCTGGTGGCGGAAGAGGACGAACAAGTGTTGGGCGTGTTGTCGTTGCATTTCCTGCCGCAGCTGGCGTTGGCCGGCGACATTGGCCACATCAGCTATTTCTGCGTCGACGATCGGGCGCGCGGCGCGGGCGTAGGGCGGCGGCTGCTGGCGGAAGGCGAGGCGCTGGCGCACCGTCGCGGCTGCGATCGGCTGGAAGTTCACTGCCACAGCCGCCGCGAGCGGGCGCATGCGTTTTACCGGCGCGAAGGCTTTGTCGAAGCGCCGAAGTATTTTGCCAAGTTATTAAGTCAGTAAGTTACTCCCCTGGCGGCGCCGCCGTTTCCAGCCGGTTGCGGCCATTCTGCTTCGCCCGATAGAGCGCGCCGTCGGCCGCTTTCAGCCAGTCAAGATAGCCGCCCAGCGCGGGGTGGTAGTTAGCGATACCGGCGCTGATCTGCAGCCGCAGCTGTGGCGCCTCCTTGAAGCTGACCGCGTCCAGCCGCTGCTGGATGCGGCGCAGCACGATTTCCGTCTGTTCAGCACTGGTGTTCGGCAGCACTGCGCCAAACTCGTCGCCGCCGTAGCGCCCGACGATATCCACGTTGCGCATGCCGATCAGCAACTCTTCCGCCAACGCCGCCAGGGCCTCATCCCCCAAAGCATGGCCGAAGGTGTCGTTGATGGTTTTGAAGCGATCGATATCCATCAGAATCAGCGTGGCGTTATCCTGGTAGCGCCGGCAGCTGTCGAACTGGCGATGCAGGAGGTGCTCCCAGTGGCGGCGGTTATACAGGCCGGTCAGCCCATCGCGGGTGCTGATGCGTTGCAGCTCCTGTTTCTTTTCCGCCAGCCGTTTGGCGGTGCGGTAGGTCACCAGCCCAAGCAGCGTCGGATACAGGTAGATCATCGGCAGGCACAGATAGATTTGCAGCGTCGTGCTGTGCGGGTGAAACGGGAAGCCGAGCAGCGCGGCGGTGAGCATCGCCGTGGCCAGTTGAATGGCCAATCCTTTCACAAACAGCGCTTTGCCGGCTGAAGCGATGTTATTCATGCTCATCATCGACAGGATGACGATGGCGGGAAGCGCGTTGAACGCCATCGTCGCCGCCCAGAAGCCGCCGAAGGCGGAGTCGATCATGAGGTTGCGGATCTCGGCTTTGAACGGATCTTTGGCGCGGCAGGCCAGGCGATAGGCGAGATGCGGCCAGAGAAAGCCGTGAAAGGCCAGCAACAGCCAGACCGCCGTGGGCGGAGCCAAGGGGTAGAGCGCGGCGCAGACGCAGATAAAGCCGAGCCCCAGACCGACGGCGCGGGGCAGGTAGGTGCGTTTGGCGAAGCTGAGGCCGGATTTTCGGGCATCGAAAATGGGGGGGGCAATATACATCCGGCATCTCCCTGATAGGCATCACGGCAGCGTAGCATGCGGGTGATAAACTAAGAATAGTCTGGGATTCACGCCGCGGGGGCATGTGGCATTCCTGCGACGGATCTCACTCTGTTACATGTTGCGGTTGTGCGAGCCGAAGGAAAGTCGCTAAATATTCGCAGGCAAGGTCAGTTTTTCTCGCTGTTCACGCAGCGCTCTATGATAAGAAGGTGAGTATGGAAGGTATCAGCATTACCAAACTTCTGGTGATTGCGGTGTTGGTGATTTTACTGTTCGGCACCAGCAAACTGCGCACGCTCGGCGCCGATCTTGGCGCGGCGCTGAAAGGCTTTAAAAAAGCCGTAGGCGACGACAGTACGCCGCCGGCCGCCGGCAACAATGCCGCCGAAAGCCAGTCCGCTCAGCAGAGCGTCGAGAAGAAAGACGTTTAATCCCGTCTGAGGGCGCACAATAAAAAACGGATGCCTTGCGGACATCCGTTTTTTGGCGTATTCGCCGTCTTTAGCGTAACAAACTATTACGCGTTATTTCACTTCCATCCCTTTGGCCTGCAGATCGGCGTGGTAAGACGAACGCACGAACGGGCCACAGGCGGCATGGGTGAAGCCCATCGCCATCGCTTCTTCTTTCATCTCGTCAAACTCGGCCGGGCTGACGTAGCGCTGCACCGGCAGGTGGTGACGGCTCGGCTGCAGGTACTGGCCCAGCGTCAGCATGGTCACGCCGTGGCGGCGCAGATCGCGCATCACTTCAATGATTTCCGCGTTGGTTTCGCCCAGGCCAACCATCAGGCCGGATTTGGTCGGGATATCCGGGTGCGCTTCTTTAAAGCGCTCCAGCAGCTTCAACGACCACTCGTAGTTGGCGCCCGGACGCACCTGGCGGTAGACGCGCGGCACGTTTTCCAAGTTGTGGTTGAACACGTCCGGCGGCGTGGCGGTGAGGATCTCCAGCGCGCGATCCATACGGCCGCGGAAGTCCGGCACCAGCGTTTCAATTTTGATGTTCGGGCTCTTGGCGCGGATGGCCGAGATGCAGTCGGCAAAGTGCTGAGCGCCGCCGTCGCGCAGATCGTCGCGGTCAACCGAGGTGATCACCACATAACGCAGCGCCATGTCGGCGATGGTTTGCGCCAGCTTTTCCGGTTCATTGGCGTCCGGTGCGATCGGGCGGCCGTGGGCCACGTCGCAGAACGGGCAGCGACGGGTGCAGATGGCGCCGAGGATCATAAAGGTGGCGGTGCCGTGGTTGAAACACTCGGACAGGTTAGGGCACGAGGCTTCCTCACAGACGGAGTGCAGGCCGTTTTTACGCATGGCGGCTTTGATGCCCTGAATGCGCGTTGAGTCGGCAGGCAGTTTGATCTTCATCCACTCGGGTTTACGCAACAGCTCCTGCCGTTCGGTGACCACCGTTTTGACCGGGATCAGCGCCATTTTGTCAGCATCGCGGTATTTGACGCCGCGTTCCATCTGAATTGGTTTACTCATAATCGTGCAGGTTCCAGTTACGAAGCTCGACCGTCTGGTAGCCGAGTAAATGAACAAATTCCTGTACCAGGATTGGGTGTATGTCTTCAATGCCAACGCCGGGCGCCAGCGCGCTGACCTGCGTCATCTGCATGCCGGCGTAACCGCAAGGGTTGATGCGTTGGAAGGGGCTGAGATCCATCGCCACATTCAGGGCCAGGCCGTGGAATGAGCTGCCTTTGCGGATCCGCAAACCCAACGAACAGATTTTCTGCTCCCCCACGTACACGCCGGGCGCATCCGGACGGGCGCGCGATGCGAGGCGGAAGTGGGCGAGGGTGTTGATAACCGTATCTTCTATCGCCGTGACCAATTGGCGTACGCCGACCTTGTTGCGCTTCAGATCGACCATCACGTACATCACCTGCTGGCCCGGCCCGTGGTAGGTCACCTGGCCGCCGCGATCGCTCTGGACAACCGGGATATCGCCGGGCATCAGCACGTGTTCGGCTTTGCCGGCCTGGCCCTGGGTGAATACCGGGTGATGCTGCACCAGCCACAGCTCGTCCGGCGTAGTCTCGGTACGACTGTCGGTGAAGTTATGCATGGCTTGGGATACAGGCGCGTAGGGCTGCAACCCCAGCTGACGCAAAATGATCTTGTCTGGTTGCAAAAGAGTCATCGTCAGGTTACAGAAGTGGTAAAGCCATTATACCGGGCGCTCCGGCTTGCGGCCAGCCTTTCGCTGACCAAAAATGCGCAACCCGGGAAGACGCTGCGCCATCCCGGGTTGATAAGCAGGGGTTTATGCTGGAATTACAGCACCATGCGAACAATTTCAATGTTGCCCAGCTCTTCGTACAGGGTTTCGACCTGCTCGATGTGAGTGGCGTTGATGGTGATGGAAACGGAGTGGTAGTTGCCTTTGCTGCTCGGCTTAACCTGCGGGTTGTAATCGCCCGGCGCATGGCGCTGCACCACTTCAACTACCTGGTCAACCAGCTCAGGCTGCGCCAGGCCCATCACCTTGTAGGTAAACGAGCAAGGTAATTCGAGCAGTTCGTTCAGTTTAGTTTTTTGCATGTGCGTGCGCTCCAGAGTGCTAGCTAATCTATAAATTATAACTCCCGCCGGGGCGGGAGTTAATGTTATTCAGTATATGGGGGCAATTTGGCCCGTTTCAACCGTTAACCGAACCAGTGGTGGAACATCAGTTTGATGTAGTCCACGATGCGGCTGAAGAAACCGCCTTCTTTCACTTCGTTCATCACCACCAGCGGACGCTGGTCGATGGTTTTGCCGTCCAGCTGGAAGTTGATGCTGCCCACCACCTGATTTTTCGCCAGCGGTGCGTGAATTTCAGGGGTGTTCAGCACATAGCTGGCCTTCAGATCTTTCATGCGGCCGCGCGGGATGGTCAGGTAGACGTCTTTGTCCACGCCCAGCTCAACGCGGTCGGCATCGCCGAACCAGACCGGCTCGGAGGCGAACTCTTTACCGACCTTCAGCGGCGCCACGGTTTCGAAGAAGCGGAAGCCCCAGGTCAGCAGTTTCTTGCTCTCGGCTTCGCGGCCTTTGTAGGTGCGGCCGCCCATCACGGCGGAGATCAGGCGCATTTGGCCTTCGGTCGCCGAAGCCACCAGGTTGTAACCCGCTGCGTCGGTATGACCGGTTTTGATGCCGTCGACGTTCAGACTGTTATCCCACAGCAAACCATTGCGGTTCATCTGGCGGATATTGTTGAAGGTGAACTCTTTTTCTTTGTAGATCGCGTACTCTTCCGGCACGTCGCGGATCAGCGCCTGGCCGATCAGCGCCATGTCGCGCGCCGAACTGTACTGGCCCTGGGCATCCAGGCCGTGTACCGTCTGGAAGTGAGTGTTCTGCAGGCCCAGTTTGCTGACGTAGGTGTTCATCAGGTTAACGAACGCGTCCTGGCTGCCGGCGACGTAGTCGGCCATTGCCACGCAGGCGTCGTTACCGGACTGCAGGTTGATGCCGCGGGTCAGTTTGGAGACCGGCACGCGATCGCCCGGCTTCAGGAACATCAGCGAGGAGCCTTTGAACACCGGGTTGCCGGTCGCCCAGGCGTCCTGGCCGACGGTTACCAGATCGTCCTGGCCGATTTTACCCGCTTTCAGCGCCTGGCCGATGACGTAGCTGGTCATCATTTTGGTCAGGCTGGCCGGATCGCGACGCGCGTCGGCATTCATCTCGGCCAGCACCTTGCCGGAGTTGTAATCAATCAGGATGTACGCTTCCGCATCGATCTGCGGGACACCTGGGATCATGGTTTTGATGTTAACGTCATCGGCATGTGCAACGGAGGCTGCGCTCATTGCGATAACGGTGCCGAGTGCGATGCTTTTGATTAAGCGAAAAGAAGTTACTTGTTTCATGATCGGGACTACAACATCCGTGAAAGTAAAGTTAAAAAACGAGCCACACTATAGCAGATGCGATCCCGGCAGGCATTATCCATTCATCTGACTAATTGCGGTTAGTGCCCTTTTAGCTGCAAGAAAATGTTTCAGCTAAATAACCGCTTATCGGCCGCGAATGCCCGCCGGGCTTAACGCTCAGGGTGCAGCAGTAACGAAAGACTGTTGTTGCGCTTCGCTCGCCAGGCGTTGCTGCAGCTGGGCCGCCTGCTGACGGCTGCTGAACGGGCCGAGCTGGACGCGATAAACGTTGCCGTTGGCCGCCACTTTGCCCGGCACGCCAAACTGCTGGCTCAGGCTTTGCTGCCAGCTCTGGGCGCGCTCGGCGCTGCTCAGCGCGCCGACCTGCACCACGTAACCGCCGGAGGAAGACGCGGCAGCCATGCCGGCAGCCGCGGCGCCGGCCGCGACCGGTGCGGCTACTGCGGCGGCTTCAGGTTCTGATCCTTCCAGCACGCCGGCCGGTACGGCGCTTGGCGCGCCGAGGAAACCGCTGCGGCCACCGGTTGCGTTGCCGCCGGTGGCTGGCGCGTTGTTGTCGTCGGTGCGCAGGGTACTGTTATCGATCGGGCGCACCGCCGCGCCGCTGGCGACCGGCACGTCCTGTTGGATCGGGGTGCCCATGCCGCTGGAGCCGAGATCCGGGCGTGCCGGCAGGGCGTAGCTCTGTTTCGCCACGATGGTGCCGATGGTGCCCGGGCCGCTCAGCGTACCGTCCGGCGCCACGTTGATGAAATCGACTTTGACCTTGGTGTTGTTGGACAGGTTGAGGCGATCGGCGGCGGCTTTCGACAGATCGATGATGCGGCCCTTGGTGTAAGGCCCGCGATCGTTGACGCGCACCACCAGCTGACGGCCGTTGGCCAGGTTGGTGACACGTACATAGCTCGGGATTGGCAAGGTCGGGTGCGCCGCGGTCAGGCCGTTCGGATCGAACTGCTCGCCCAGGGCGGTGGTATTGCCGTTGGCTTCTTCGCCATACCAGGCCGCCAGGCCGGTCTGCGAGAAGTTCTGCGGATCTTTTACGATGCGGTAAGTATCGCCATTCACCTTATAATCCTGCATGTTATTAGGGTTATAGGGTTCATATTGAGGCTCGACGCCGCCGATTTCCACCACCGGGCCGTTGTACGGCTGCGGAGGGGCTTGCTGTTCCGTGGTCGGGGCGGTACAGGCGGAGAGCAACACCGCCGCGACGCCGATCCAAAGCCATTCCTTACGCATTACTCACCTCTTATAAACTTTTAGACAGCATTTTCCGATGCGTGTGGATCGACATGATGATGCCGAAACCGGCCATCAACACTATCAGCGCCGAACCCCCGTAACTGACCAGAGGCAAAGGTACGCCAACTACCGGCAAAATGCCACTGACCATACCGATGTTAACAAAGACATAAACGAACAAAATCAGCATCAAGCCGCCGACCATCACGCGGCCGAAGGTGGTTTGCGCCTTGGCGGCGATCATCAGCCCGCGGATGATCACCAGCAGGTAAAGCGCCAGCAGCACCAGTACCCCGATCAGCCCCAGCTCTTCGGCCAGGACGGCGAAGATAAAGTCGGTATGGCGCTCCGGCAGAAACTCCAGCTGTGACTGGGTGCCGTGCAGCCAGCCCTTGCCGGACAGGCCGCCAGAGCCGATGGCGATCTTGGATTGAATGATGTGATAACCGGCGCCGAGCGGGTCGCTCTCCGGATCGAGCAGCATCATGACGCGGTCGCGTTGATAGCCGTGCATCAGGAAGAACCACAGCACCGGGATGAAGGCCGCCAGCGCAACGGCGGCGACGGCGATCAGCTTCCAGCTCATGCCGGACAGGAACAGCACGAACAGACCGGAGGCGGCGATCAGGATCGAGGTGCCGAGATCCGGCTGCGCGGCCACCAGCAGCGTCGGCAGGAAGATCAGCACCAGCGCGATGGCGGTGTTTTTCAGCGAAGGCGGGCAGACGTCGCGGTTCATAAAGCGCGCCACCATCAGCGGCACGGCGATCTTGGCGATTTCCGACGGCTGGAAGCGCACCACGCCGAGATCCAGCCAGCGCTGCGCGCCTTTACTGATCTGCCCGAAGGCGTCCACCAGGATCAGCAAAATCACGCAGAAAATATACAGATAGGGCGCCCAGCTTTCGTACACGCGCGGCGGGATTTGCGCCATGACGGCCATTACGATCAGCCCCATGACGATCTGCCCGATCTTGCGCTCCATCATGCCGATGTCCTGGCCGCTGGCGCTCCACATCACGAAGGCGCTGTAGACCAGCAGGGCCAGGATCAGCAGCAGGAACGTCGGATCGATGTGGATTTTGGTCCAGATCGAGCCTTTTTGTTGGCTTTCAGTCATGTTCTACCTTAGTCACCTTCTACGCCAGGCGGCAACGGGGCCTCGCTTGGCAATTGCGTATTGTTGTCGCCCAGCAGAATATGGTCGAGGATCTGGCGGGTGATGGTGCCCACCGCCGGACCGGCGCCGCCGTTTTCCAGAATGATGGCGACCGACACCGTCGGGTTGTTGAACGGCGCGAAGGCGGTCATCAGTTTGTGATCGCGCAGATGCTCCGCCAGTTTGTGGGCGTTGTAGGTTTCGTAGCCGAATACCTGTGCGGTACCCGATTTCGCCGCGGCTTTATAAGGTGCGTCCGCAAAGTATTTGCGCGCCGTCCCGTTTGGACGGTTGGCCACACCGTACATGCCGTCTTTGGCGATTTCCCAGAAGCCGGAGTGAATATCGCCGATCTGCGTGCTCTCTTCCTGTTTGAACGGCACCAGCGCGCCGTTGACGCGGGTGCTCTGCAGCAGGTGCGGCGTTTTGACGGTGCCGTCGTTGATCAGGGTGTTCAGCGCTTTGGCCATCTGGATCGGCGTGGCGGTCCAGTAACCCTGGCCGATGCCTACCGGAATGGTGTCGCCCTGATACCACGGTTTTTTATAGCGTTTCAGCTTCCATTCGCGCGTCGGCATCAGGCCGGAGCGCTCTTCGGCCAGATCGATGCCGGTGTACTGGCCGTAACCGAATTTGGTCAGCCAGCTCGACAGCCGATCGATCCCCATGTCATAGGCGACCTGATAGAAGTAGGTATCCGCGGATTCTTCCAGCGCTTTGGTGACGTTCAGGCGGCCGTGCCCCCATTTTTTCCAGTCGCGGAAGCGTTTTTCCGAGCCGGGCAGTTGCCACCAGCCGGGATCGAACACCACGGTGTTCTTGGTGATCACCCCGGCGCTCAGCGCCGACACGGCGATATAAGGTTTCACCGTCGATGCGGGCGGATAGACCCCCTGCGTGGCGCGGTTGATCAGCGGGCGATTCGGATCGTTCAGCAGGCCCTGATAGTCCTTGCTGGAAATGCCGTCCACGAACAGGTTCGGATCGTAGCTCGGGTTGGACACCATCGCCAGGATGGCGCCGGTGCGCGGATCGCTCACCACCACTGCGGCGCGGCTGCCAACCAGCAGTTGCTCGATATAGCGCTGCAGATCAAGATCGAGCGTCAGGTAGACGTCCTGGCCGGCGGAAGGCGGCTGCTCGTGCAATTGGCGGATCACCCGGCCGCGGTTGTTGACCTCGACCTCTTCGTAGCCGGTTTTACCGTGCAGCGTGTCTTCGTAATAGCGTTCGATGCCCAGCTTGCCGATATCGTGGGTGGCGGCGTAGTTGGCCAGCTTGCCGTCTTTGTCCAGGCGTTCGACGTCGCGGTCGTTGATTTTCGACACGTAGCCGGTGACGTGGGTGAGGGCGGAGCCGTAAGGGTAGTAGCGGCGCTGGTAGCCTTTCACTTCCACGCCGGGGAAGCGGAACTGATTGACCGCAAAGCGGGCGACCTGCACTTCGGTCAGCGCGGTTTTCACCGGAATGGAGACGAAACGGCGCGAACGCTTGCGTTCTTTTTCGAAATTGGTGATGTCGTCGTCGGTCAGGTCGACCACCGTGCGCAGCGCCTGCAGCGTGGCTTTGAGATCGTCGACCTTCTCCGGCATCAGCTCCAGCTGATAAATGGTGCGGTTGAGCGCCAGCGGGGTGCCGTTGCGATCGTAGATAATGCCGCGGCTGGGCGCGATGGGCACCAGCTTGATGCGGTTTTCGTTGGAGCGGGTGCGGTAATCCTCGACGCGGACCACTTGCAGATTATACAGGTTGGCGATCAGGATGCCGGACAGCACCAGGATGACCAGGAACGCCACCAGGGCGCGGCGTACAAACAGGGCGGATTCAGCCGTATAGTCGCGAAAAGGGTTACGTTCTATTTTCATCCCGCTGCTTTATTTCACTCTGTCACGGTCACCACCGGCTATTCCCGGTGGTAAGGATGATTTGTTGTAATACTCCAGGCGCGGTAGAGGCTTTCGGCCACCAGGACGCGCACCAAAGGATGCGGCAGCGTCAACGGAGAAAGCGACCAGCTCTGCTCGGCAGCGGCTTTGCAGGCGGGCGCCAGCCCCTCCGGGCCGCCGATCAGCAAGCTGACATTGCGGCCATCCTGCTTCCAGCGTTCAAGCTGCTGCGCCAGCTGCGGCGTTTCCCACGGCGTGCCTGGGATATCCAGCGTAACGATGCGGTTGCCTTTGCCCACCGCCGCCAGCATCTGCTCGCCTTCCTTGTCCAGAATGCGCTTGATGTCGGCGTTTTTGCCGCGTTTGCCCGCCGGGATCTCGGTCAGCTCAAACGGCATATCTTTGGGAAAGCGGTGCAGGTAATCCATAAAGCCGGTTTGCACCCAGTCTGGCATTTTGGTGCCGACCGCCACCAATTGCAGTTTCACCGCTTAGCTCCAGAGTTTTTCCAGCTCGTACAGGCGACGGCTTTCTTCCTGCATCACGTGCACGATCACTTCGCCCAGATCGACCACGATCCAGTCGGAGGCTTCCTGGCCTTTCATGCCATACAGCTCCATGCCCGCGGCGCGAGATTCCTGCACGACGTGGCTGGCGATCGACATCACGTGGCGCGTCGAGGTGCCGGTGCAGATGATCATGCAATCGGTGATGCTGGATTTGCCCTGCACGTCCAGAGCGATAATGTCTTGGCCTTTCAGATCATCGATTTTATCGATGACGAAATCTTGGAGCGCTTTACCTTGCAAAGGTTCCCCCTCGGGTGTGTTCTGTTCAGTCGGCTGCGGCGGGCAAAATGCGCGCGCCGCGGCGTAACCGGATAATGGTTTCGGCAGGCTGCCGCTGAAAGCCAGCTAACTGGTGACTGCCCGGCCAGCTAAGGTTTCCGGGGTTTTCAGCGGATACCTGAAAAATAGCGGCGCAGTATATCACGCACCTTTCGCTAGCGATATAAACCCTGCAACTCGATATAGCGCTGCACCGGGCGCGGCAGCAGGTCGTCGCAGTTGAGGCCCTGATGGCGACGCTGGCGGATCTCGGTGGCGGAAATTTCCAGTTCCGGCGTATCGGCCAAATAGATATGGCCGTGCGGGCGACGGCTGAGCAGCGCCGGGTCGGCGGTGCGATGGCGTTCCAGCCACTGCTGCAGTTCCGGCGTGTCCATGCGATCGTTATAGCCCGGGCGCGCCAGCACCAACAGGTGGCAGACGTCCAACAGCGCCTGCCAGCGGTGCCATTTATGCAGCGTCAGCAGCGAGTCCTGGCCAATAATAAACGCCAGCGGCTGGGCGGCGCCACGCTCTTTACGAATCGTTTCCAACGTCTCGATGGTGTAGGAGGGAGTCGTGCGGTGCAGTTCGCGATCGTCGACCGCAAACAGCGGATTGCCTGCGATCGCCAGCTCGACCATCTTCAGGCGCTGCTGCGCATTGGCCTCCGGCTGCGGGCGGTGCGGCGGCACATGGTTAGGCAGCAGCGTGACGCGATTCAGGCCCACTTCGGCGGCCAACGCCTCCACCGGCCGCAGGTGGCCGTAGTGGATCGGATCAAAGGTGCCGCCGAACAGCGCGTGCAAAACGGTGGGGTGTTCCGGGTTAGTGGGCATCGCTAAAACTCGTGGCCAGGGGTTTGCCGCACAGCAGCATCGACAGGGTTTCCAGTTCCGGCCAGACCGACTGGCCATAGTCCTGCTTGAGGGTCAGCTCGATTTGCGTCAGCAGCTGCACCGCCTGCTGCAGCTGGAGGCCGGACAGGCGTTGCAACGCCTGGGTCACCAGCGGGCGGCGGTTCTGCCAGACCTTGTGCTGATCGAACAGCATGCGCAGCGGCGCGGAAGCCATGCGACGCTGCAGCGTCAGCAACAGCAGCAGTTCGCGCTGCAGGGTGCGCAGCAGGATCACCGGCTCCACGTCCTCTTGCTGCAACTGCTGCAAGATATGCCAGGCGCGCTTGCTCTTGCCGGCCAGCAGGGCATCCAGCCAGTGGAACGGCGTGAAGTGGGCGGCGTCGTTCACCGCCTGCTCGACGCGCGGCAGGGTGAGCTTGCCGTCCGGATGCAGCAGCGACAGCCGCTCCAGCGCCTGCGACAGCGCCAGCAGGTTACCTTCGTAGCAGTAGCACAGCAGCTGATTGGCGGCGTCGTCCAACTCCAGCTTCATCGCCTTGGCGCGCGCGGCGACCCAGCGCGGCAGCTGCGCCTGTTCAGGCGTCTGGCAACTGACGAGAGCGCCGTGCGGGCTGAGCGCCTTGAACCAGGCGCTGTTTTCCTGCGCTTTGGTGAGGCGCGGGCCGCGCAGGATCAGCAGAATATCCTCGTGCAGCAGCGTGGCGAGCTTGGTCAGCTGTTCGCCGATCGGCGCCGTCGGGCCGTTTTCCGGGAAGATCAGCAGCAGCGTCTGGCGGCTGGCGAACAGGCTCATCGCCTGGCAGATGCCGAAGATGGCGTCCCAGTCGGTATGGGCGTCGAGGGAAATGCTGTAGTGCTCGCTGAACTGCTGCTGTTGCGCAGCCTGCCGGAGCAGATCCTGGCTCTCCTGCAGCAGCAGCGGTTCATTGCCGCTCAATAAATAACAAGCGCGCAGCCCCTCACGGAGCTGCGCGGCAAGTTGTTCCGGATAAATACGGATCATTGTGCGGTTTGGCTTGCCGCTCGTTCGCCGGCAGCAGCGGCTTTCTGCCGGTTCTCTTCTTCCGCCGCATGCACGGTCAGCAGTTTGCGCACCAGTTGCTGCGCCGCCTGCTCACGCATTTCCTGGCGAATGATCTCCTGCTCGGAGTCCTTGGCCAGCGCGGTCAGCGGGTTGTCGAAGAACGAACGGAATACTTTCACCGACAGCGGATACAGGTCGTGGCCCGGGAGCAGCACCTGCGCCTGCACGGTCAGCACCAGCTGGTACTCGGCGGTTTTACCGTCCTGGAAGATCGAGGCGGTGTCCTGGCTTTCCGTCGCGCCGATGATGCGCAGGGAAGGCACGTCTTTACGCTTCGGATCGCTGACGATGGTCACGTCGTTCAGACGCAACTGCTCACGCACCGCGCGCGTCAACGGACCATAAGGGTCGGCGCTGTCCAGGATCAGCGTTTTCATTTCATTAGGCACCTGCGTGGTGCCACGCAGGTGAAAACCGCAGCCGGCGGTGACCAGCACCGCCAACCCCAGCAACAGCGTCAGAATACGTTGTCGCACAACTCCTCCTTGTGTTAACCCACAACCAGGTTAAGCAGTTTGCCCGGAACGTAGATCACTTTGCGAATCGTGACGCCGTCCAGATATTTAGCCACCAGATGCTCTTCGGCAGCGCGCGCGCGCACTTGCTCTTCGGTCGCATCGGCAGATACGGTGATTTTAGCGCGAACCTTGCCGTTCACCTGCACCACCACCAGCTTGGAGTCCTCGACCATCGCCTGTTCGTCGGCAACCGGCCATGGTGCGGTGTCCACGTCGCCTTCGCCACCCAGCGCCTGCCACAGGGTGAAGCACACGTGCGGGGTGAACGGATACAGCATGCGCACCACGGCCAGCAGCGCTTCTTGCAGCAGCGCGCGATCCTGCTCGCTCTCCTGCGGCGCGCGGGCCAACTTGTTCATCAGCTCCATCACGGCGGCGATCGCGGTGTTGAAGGTCTGACGGCGGCCGATATCGTCGGTCACCTTGGCGATGGTTTTGTGCAGATCGCGGCGCAGCGCTTTCTGATCTTCGTTCAGCGCCGCCACGTCCAGCGGCTGCACCGCGCCTTTTTCCACGTGATCGTAGGCCAGTTTCCACACGCGTTTCAGGAAGCGGTTAGCCCCTTCCACGCCGGACTCCTGCCACTCCAGCGTCATTTCTGCCGGTGAAGCGAACATCATGAACAGACGCACGGTGTCCGCGCCGTATTTTTCCACCATCTCCTGCGGGTCGATGCCGTTGTTTTTCGACTTCGACATTTTGCTCATGCCAGCATAGACCAGTTCACGGCCTTGCGGATCCGTAGCCTTGATAATGCGGCCTTTGTCGTCGCGCTCGACGGTGGCGTCAACCGGGGATACCCAGACGCGTTCGCCGCTGTTGCCGGTGTAGTAGAAGGCATCGGCCAGCACCATGCCCTGACACAGCAGGCGCTTGGCCGGCTCGTCTGAATCCACCAGGCCCGCATCGCGCATCAGCTTGTGGAAGAAGCGGAAGTACATCAGGTGCATGATGGCGTGTTCGATGCCGCCGATATATTGATCGACCGGCAGCCAGTAGTTGGCGGCGGCCGGATCCAGCATGCCCTGGTCATACTGCGGGCAGGTGTAGCGCGCGTAGTACCAGGAAGATTCCATAAAGGTGTCGAAGGTGTCGGTTTCGCGCAGCGCCGGCTGGCCGTCGACGGTGGTCTTCGCCCACTCAGGGTCGGCCTTGATCGGGCTGGTGATGCCGTCCATGACCACGTCTTCCGGCAGGATCACCGGCAGCTGGTCTTCCGGCGTCGGCATCACGGTGCCGTCTTCCAGCGTCACCATCGGAATTGGCGCGCCCCAGTAACGCTGGCGGGAAACGCCCCAGTCGCGCAGACGGTAGTTGACCTTGCGCTGGCCCACGCCCTTGGCGACCAGTTTGTCGGCGATGGCGTTGAAGCCCGCTTCATTGTCCAGGCCGTCGAATTCGCCGGAGTTGAACAGCGCGCCCTTGTCGGTCATCGCTTCGGCGCTCACGTCAGGCCGGCTGCCGTCGAGGTTCAGGATCACCGGTTTGATCGGCAAATCGTATTTGGTGGCGAATTCCCAGTCGCGCTGGTCGTGCGCCGGTACCGCCATCACGGCGCCGGTGCCGTATTCCATCAGCACGAAGTTGGCGACCCACACCGGCAGCTTCTCGCCGCTCAGCGGGTGGACAACGAACAGGCCGGTCGGCATGCCTTTCTTCTCCATCGTCGCCATTTCGGCTTCGGCAACTTTGGTGTTGCGGCATTCGTCGATGAAGTCGGTCAGCGCCGGGTTATTGCGCGCGCCCTGTTGCGCCAGCGGGTGGCCCGCGGCGACCGCCACGTAGGTGGCGCCCATGAAGGTGTCGGGACGGGTAGTGTAAACCGTCAGCTTCTCTTCGCTGTCCGCCACGTCGAAGGTGATTTCCACGCCTTCGGAGCGGCCAATCCAGTTGCGCTGCATGGTTTTCACCTGCTCTGGCCAGCTTTCAAGCGTGTCCAGATCGTTCAGCAGCTGATCGGCGTAGGCGGTGATTTTGATGAACCACTGCGGGATCTCTTTACGCTCGACCTTGGTGTCGCAGCGCCAGCAGCAGCCGTCGATAACCTGTTCGTTGGCCAGCACGGTCAGATCGTGCGGACACCAGTTCACCGCCGAAGTCTTCTTGTAGACCAGGCCTTTTTCATACAGTTTGGTGAAGAACCACTGTTCCCAGCGATAGTATTCCGGCTGGCAGGTGGCGATTTCGCGATCCCAGTCGTAGCTGAAGCCCAGCAGTTTCAACTGGTTCTTCATGTATTCGATGTTGTCATAGGTCCACGGGGCCGGCGCGGTGTTGTTTTTCACCGCAGCGCCTTCCGCCGGCAGGCCGAACGCATCCCAGCCGATCGGCTGCAGTACGTTTTTGCCCAGCATGCGCTGATAGCGCGAGATCACGTCGCCGATAGTGTAGTTACGAACGTGGCCCATGTGCAGTCGGCCGGACGGGTAAGGCAGCATGGATAGGCAGTAGTACTTTTCCTTGCTGTCGTCTTCGGTAACTTTGAAAGTCTGCTTCTCTTGCCAGTGAAGCTGTACGTTCGATTCTATGTCTTCTGGACGGTATTGCTCTTGCATGGCGGCCGGTGGTCCTGTAGGTGTAAACCGTTGCCCCGGTCAGAGGCAACGCAATGAACATTTAGTATTCGTAGATCCGCATAGCATAGCTGATAAGACCTCCCGGCAACAACTCCAAGCGCCTGACTCGGCGCATTTAAAAAAAACGCCGTCATGACGCGGCTCACAACCTGCGGATCCCGCGTCTTGCCAAGTGGCATCAGTCATTTACGGCTAAAATAAGAACAAGTAGCGTAGGGGGGATCCCTATAGCCAAGTCCGGCGCAGCGTTTATCGAGGAGAGTCTATGAACAAGGTTGCTCAGTATTACCGCGAATTGGTGGCATCGTTGAGCGAACGCCTGAAAAACGGCGAACGCGATATCGATGAACTGGTGGCCAGCGCGGAGCGGCGCTTGAACGAGGCCGAAGATTTGACCCGCGACGAAGTGCGGCAGGTGACGCAGGCGGTGCGGCGCGATCTGGAAGAGTTCGCTCGCAGCTACCAGGAGAGCCGGGACGAGTTTACCGACAGCGTGTTTATGCGCGTGATCAAAGAGAGCCTGTGGCAGGAACTGGCGGATATCACCGACAAAACCCAGCTGGAGTGGCGCGAGGTGTTCAAGGATGTCAGCCACCACGGCGTTTACCACAGCGGTGAAGTGGTGGGGCTGGGCAACCTGGTGTGCGAGCAGTGTCACTACCATCTGGCGTTTTACACACCGGAGGTGCTGCCGCTCTGCCCGAAATGCGGTCACGACCAGTTCCAGCGCCGGCCGTTTGAACCCTGATGACGTTCCCCGGCAGGGCGGGGAACGCTAAGGCCGGCGTTTAACGGAACAGTTTCTTCAGCAGGTTGCTCAGGAAACCGCCGCTGACGGTTGCCGGGGCAACTTCCGCCTGCGCCGGTGCGCTGGCCGGTACGGCGACGCCGGCCGGGATTTTCTGCGCGATCGCGATGCGGCTGTCCTGGGCGGCTTTCTCCGCCGCTTCCGGGCCGTAGGCGAAGCCTTCCGCCAGCACGAATTCAACGTCGGTGATGCCGATAAAGCCCAGGAACAACTTCACGTACGGCGTGATCAGATCCGTCGGCGTGTCGGCGTGGACGCCGCCGCGGCTGGAGATGACGATCGCTTTCTTGCCCGTCACCAGCCCTTCGGCGCCGGCGGAGGTATAGCGGAACGTCTGGCCGGCGCGGGCGATAAGATCGAAGTAGATCTTCAGCTGCGTCGGGATGTTGAAGTTGTACATCGGGGCGCTGATGATCAGCGTGTCGTGCGACTTCAGCTCGGCAATCAGCTCATCGGACAGCGCCAGAGTGCTTTGCTGATGCGGCGTCAGCGGTTTGTCGCCGGCGGTAAAGCCGGCCATCACTTCACCATCCAGCTCCGGCAGCGTTGGGTTGGCCAAATCGCGCACGGTGAACGTGTCTTCAGGGTGAGTTTCACGCCATTGTTCAACAAAAAAATCGACTAATTTTCCAGACTGGGAATATTCACCCAGAATGCTTGATTTCAGGACCAGTACGCGGCTCATTGGCTTATCTCCAGGCGAAGGCTAATCGGTAACGATGTCAGTCGGTGTAAACGCATGTTAGAGGCAAGCCATGAACAGTGATAGCGCAAAAATTCGCTGAGTTAAATCAAAAAAGTTGAATGAAGGGCGCGAGCGCGCCCCGATAGGATCAATAACGCGCTACGCGCTCGGCCAGCAGATCGATAAAGCCTTCGCGGTTGATGCCGGTCAGCACTTCCACGTTGGCCGCGTTGCCGGTTTGCTGGAAATAGTCCACCACCGTCATGCCGACGGTGTATTCCCCTTTGGTCTCCACGCCGACCCAGCGTTCTACGCCGGTGAACAGCTGCGGCGCCAGCAGCCAGGCGATGGTGCAGGGATCGTGCATCGCTGCACCGGGCAGGCCGCGCGGATGGCTGAGGTACAGCGGCAGGTAAAAATCGAGCATCTCCGCGACCGCCTGCGCGACCGGATTGTCTATCTGACGAATGCGCTCGATATCCTGCGGCAACACCAGCGCCTGATGGGTGACGTTCAGCCCGGCCATGGTCAGCGGCACGCCGGATTTCAGCACCATTTCGGCGGCTTCGGGATCGACGAAGATGTTGAACTCCGCCACCGGCGTAGTATTGCCGGCGTTCATGCCGCCGCCCATGAATACGATGCGCTCGATGCGGCTTTTCAACTCGGCATGCTGGGCCAACAGCAGGGCGATGTTGGTCATCGGGCCGGTCACCACCAGGGTGATCGGCTGCGGGCTGGCGCGCAGCAGGTCGGCGATCAGCTCAACGGCGCCGCGGGGATCGGGCTTGAGGGTCGGCGTCGGCAGGTGGGTGTTGCCCATGCCGGTTTTGCCGTGGACATAGTCGGCGATAACCAGCTCGCGCATCAGCGGGCCGCCGGCGCCGGCGGCGACCGGGATGTCCTCGCGCTGCATCAGGGTCAGCAGGCCCAGCGCGTTATGCAGGGTTTTCTCCGGCGTCTGGTTGCCGGCGGAGGTGGTAATGGCTTTGACGTCCAGCTCCGGCGAACGCAGTGCCATGGCCAGCGCGATGGCGTCGTCGAGGCCGGGATCGCAATCGATGATAATAGGGCGGGGCATGTTCTTTCTCCTCTGTTTGTTATCCAGCGAGCATCGGATCAAAACCGGGGAGAAACAAGCGCTTTTAGTGCCGGGAGAAAAGATGCGCCCCAGGTGGGGCGCATCGAGAGAGTTTAGTGCAGGATCTTGGCCAGGAAGTCCTTGGCGCGATCGGACTCGGGATTGTTGAAGAAATCGTCTTTGTTGCGGTCTTCGACGATTTTGCCTTCGTCCATAAAGATCACCCGATTCGCCACCTTGCGGGCAAAGCCCATTTCGTGGGTCACCACCATCATGGTCATGCCTTCGTTCGCCAACTCGACCATCACGTCCAGCACTTCGTTGATCATTTCAGGATCGAGCGCCGAAGTCGGTTCATCGAACAGCATGGCGATAGGATCCATGCACAGCGCGCGGGCGATGGCGACGCGCTGCTGCTGGCCGCCGGACAGCTGGCCGGGGAACTTGTTGGCATGGGCGGAGAGGCCGACGCGTTCCAGCAGCTTCAGCCCCTTCTCGCGTGAGGCGGTCTTATCGCGCTTGAGCACTTTCACCTGCGCCAGCGTCAGGTTGTCGATGATAGACAGGTGCGGGAACAGCTCAAAGTGTTGGAACACCATGCCGACTTTGGCACGCAGCTGCGCCAGGTTGGTTTTCTTGTCGTTGACCGGCGTGCCGTTCACCAGGATGCTTCCCTGCTGGATCGGCTCGAGGCCGTTGACGGTTTTGATCAGGGTGGATTTGCCGGAACCTGAAGGACCGCAGACGACGACCACTTCGCCTTTTTTCACTTCGGTGGTGCAATCGGTCAACACTTGGAAGTGACCGTACCACTTGGAAACATTTTTCAGGGATATCATCAAACAGTCCTTTTCTTCAAATAGCTTACCAGCGCCGAGGCGGCGAGGCTGATAACAAAATAGACAAAACCGGCGAACAGGATCATTTCAACCTGGGTGCCGTCGCGTTCGCCGATGGTCGACGCGGTGCGGAAGAAGTCGGCCAGGCTCAGTACGTAAACCAGCGAGGTATCCTGGAACAGTACGATGCCCTGGGTCAGCAGCAGCGGCACCATGGCGCGGAACGCCTGCGGCAGGATCACCAGCCGCATGGACTGCCAGTGGGTCATGCCCAGCGCCAGCGCGGCAGAGGATTGGCCGCGCGAGATGCTGATGATACCGGCACGGATGATTTCCGAATAATAGGCCGCTTCAAACAGGGAAAAGGCTACCATAGCCGAGATCAGGCGAATATCGGTTTTCGGCGACAGCCCTAGAACCTGTTGTAATAAGCTTGGAACCACCAGATAGAACCACAGCAGCACCATCACCAACGGCACCGAACGGAACAGGTTGACGTACAGGGTGGCGAACCAGCTTATCGGTTTGAACGGCGATAGACGCATTACCGCCAACACGGTGCCCCACAGGATGCCGACCACGATGGCGGTCACGGTGATCTTCAGCGTGATCACCATGCCTTGCAGCAGATAAGGGAAGCTTGGGACGATCGACGCCCAGTCAAATTCGTACATTATTTACTCCCCAGGTTGCCAGGCAACTGCACTTTCTTTTCGACCAGACGCATAAACAGCATGATAACGGCGTTGATGCCGATATAAGCCAGCGTGATGGCGGTAAAGGATTCATAGGCGTGTGCGGAGTAATCCAACAGCTTACCGGCCTGCGCGGCCATGTCCACCAGCCCGATGGTGGAGGCGATGGCGGAGTTTTTGACCAGGTTGAGCATCTCCGAGGTCATCGGCGGCACGATCACCCGGTAGGCGTTCGGCAGCAGCACGTAGCGGTAGGTTTGCGGCAGCGTCAGGCCCATCGCCAGCCCGGCGGCTTTCTGGCCGCGCGGCAGGGACTGAATGGCGGCACGCACCTGCTCGCAAACGCGGGCGGCGGTAAACAGCCCCAGGCAGAGCATGGAAGAGACGAAGAACTGCACGTTGGGATCCAGCTCGGTTTTGAACCAGGTGCCGATATTGGCCGGCAGCAGCTCGGGGATCACCAGATACCAGGTAAAGAATTGCACGATCAGCGGCACGTTGCGGAACAGTTCGACGTAACAGGTGCCGAGGGTGGAAAGAAAGCGGTTGGGCACGGTACGCAAGATACCGAACAGTGAACCGACGAAGAAAGCGATAATCCAGGCACAGACGGAGAGGGCCACCGTGACCTGAAAGCCGGACCAGATCCAGCCGAGGTAAGTGGTGTTCCCAAACGGGGCCTGCTGCAGGAAGATACCCCAGTTCCAATCTATTGACATAACAAACTCCGATAAACGGGCGCAGGGCGCCGAAGATTGATGACTTGATGAGCGCCGATCGCCGCGCGGCCAGTCTGGCTGGCTTGTTGTGTACGGGTATCGGTGATGCGCCTTGGGGAAAATGAGGGAGGGGAACGGCCCCCCTCATTCCTGTCTGTCCCAGTCATCAACTGGGCCGGTTGGGCCTGGCGGCCGCCCCGGCTTTTGTTCTATTTAGTTCAATGCTTTGTCGTTAGGCTCTTTGAACAGCTGCTTCATGTCATCCGACAGTTCGAAGTTCATGTTGAGGTTTTTCGGTGGAATAGGCTGCTTGAACCATTTCTCAAACCACTTGGCCGCTTCACCGGAAGTTTGCGCCTGGGCGATGGTGTCATCGACCAGCTTTTTAAACTCAGGATCGTCTTTGCGCAGCATGCAGCCGTAGGCCTCTTTCGACTGCGGCGTGCCGATGATTTCCCACTGATCCGGTTTCTTGGCCTTGGCGCGTTCGCCCGCCAGCAGGGCGTCATCCATCATGAAGGCCACGGCGCGGCCGCTTTCCAGAGTGCGGAAGGAATCGCCGTGGTCTTTGGCGCTGATGATGCGCATGTTCATCTTGTCGCTGTCGTTCAGCTTGTTCAGCAGCACTTCGGAGGTGGTGCCGGAGGTGACCACCACCGGTTTGCCGGCCAGGTCTTTAAAGTCTTTGATGTCGGAGCCCTTTTTCACCAGCAAGCGGGTGCCGACCACGAAAATGGTGTCGGAGAAGGTGGCCTGTTTCTGGCGCTCGAGGTTATTGGTGGTGGAGCCGCACTCGAAATCATAGGTGCCGTTTTGCAGCAGCGGGATGCGGTTCTGCGAGGTAATCGGCAGCATTTTCACCTGCAGATTCGGCGCATTCAGCTTTTTCTTAACGGCTTCAACGATTTGGTTGGAGTAGTCCTGAGAGTAGCCCACAACTTTTTGTTGGTTGTCGTAGTAGGAGAACGGCACTGACGATTCGCGGTGGCCGACAACGATCACGCCATTGTCTTTGATTTTCTTCAGCGTACCGGTCAGGTCTTCCGCATGCGCCACGCTACCTGCCGCACCGAGCAGCAGTAACGATAACGCCAATTTACGCATTTGCATGGTCCAACTCCTTTGCTGTTGTTGTGGCTCTGACTAAAGAGCGTCAGGTTAAATCGACTGTTTATTGCTCAAGTTATAAAGATAGTCTTATGAACTGAACGCTGTTAAAAAATAACCGATTGTGAACACATTGAAACTAAAATGTTTCATTTTTTGAGACGCCGCGCGCACCAAATCAATGCAACAAAATGTCGGCGCACCCGGGCGGTGCGCTTAATGCACCCAAAATGTGCGCAGGTGCGACAAAACGTCAGCAAAAGTAAACCGGCGCGCATTGTCGCCATAGATAAAAGCAAGGAGTGTGCCAGCCGCGTTGATTTAACGACGTTTTCTGACTGAGGTCGGGATATTGACGGGAACGCGGGGCGCGGCGGGCGCGCCCCGGCGAAGAGGATTATTTGCGGCGCAAGCCCAACATCAGCGCCCAGCCGCCCAGCAGCAGGGTAATCACCCACAGCGGTGTGGCGCCGAAGCGTGCATAAGGCGTGACGCCGGTGGTCGGCGTGACCTTCACTTCGAGCACCTGGCGGGTAAACTGCGGGATCTCGGCGATCACCTCGCCGTTCGCATCCACTGCGGCGGTAACGCCGTTATTGGTGCTGCGCAGCAGCGGCCGGCCGAGTTCCAGCGCCCGCATACGCGCCATCTGGAAGTGCTGCCACGGGCCGATGGAGTGGCCGAACCAGGCATCGTTGGAGATGGTCAGCAGGAAGTTGGTGTCCGGGCGGAAGTTATCGCGCACCTGCTGGCCCAGCACGATCTCGTAACAGATGGCCGCCGTCAGGTTGTAGCCGCGTACGCTGAGCTGCGGCTGCACGTAGTCGCCGCGGCTGAAACCGGACATCGGCAGATTGAAGAACGGCGCGATAGGGCGCAGCAGTTCACCCAGCGGCACGAATTCGCCGAACGGCACCAGGTGATGCTTGTTGTAGCGATCCTTGGCCGGGTAGCTGTACGGCGTCGGTTCGCCCAGCACGATGGCGCTGTTGTATTCCTGCACGCCTTGTGGGGTGGCGCGCGCATCGACGATGCCGGTGATCAGGCTGCTGTTCTTCGCCCGCATCAGGTCATCCATCATGGTCAGGAAGCCGTTCTGACGCGGCTCGAAGTCAGGGATGGCGGACTCTGGCCAGATGATGATCGGCGCCTTGCCCATGTAGGGGCGGGTTTCGTCCAGATAGGTTTGCAGCGTGCTGAGCAGAATGCTCGGATCCCACTTCATTGACTGGGGAATGTTGCCTTGCACCATGGCGACGTTCACCGCTTTCTCCGGCTGCGGGGTAAACCACTGCAGCTGGCGCAGCGGCCAAGGCAACAGCAGCAGCGCGGCGGCGATCGCGGCTGCCGACAGGCGCCGTTGATTGACGGCGTACACCAGCAGGCCGGCGATGGCCATCAGCACAAAGGTGATGGCGTCAACACCCAGCAACGGCGCGATGCCCTTCAGCGGGCCATTGATCTGGCTGTAGCCGAACTGCAGCCACGGGAAGCCGGTCAGCACCCAGCCGCGCAGGAATTCGGTCACCTGCCACAGCGCCGGCGCGGCGATGGCCAGCCGCCACCAGCGGGTGGCCGGCCACAAGCGCGTCAACAGCCCGGCGAACAGCCCGGTATACAGCGACAGGTAAGCGGCGAGCAGTACCACCAGGAAGACGTTGACGGCGAAGGGCATGCCGCCGAAATCGGCGATGCTGACATACACCCAGTTGATGCCGCTGCCGAACAGCCCGAAGCCCCAGACAAAGCCGAGCAGGGCGGACTGTTTGGTGGTGCGATTGAGGGTAACGGCCAGCAGACCGAACAGGGAGACGATGGCCGCGGGCCAGAAGTCGTAGGGCGAGAACGCCAGCGTCCCGCTGGCACCTGACAACAGCGCCAGCAGGGCGCGAACCCGCTGGCGTTCAAGTAATGAGGCTTTAGCCATGTTGGATTTAATCTTCCAGTTTCGGTGGTGGAGAATCGTCCGGAATTTTTACATGAACCTGGATGATACGTCGACTGTCGGCCATGGCAACTTTAAATAGGTAACCTTCGATTTCAATGGTTTCCCCGCGTGCCGGCAGGTGACCGAAGGCCTGCATCACCAGACCGCCGATGGTATCGACCTCGTCGTCGCTGAAATGGGTGCCGAAGGCTTCGTTGAAGTCTTCGATCGGGGCCAGCGCGCGCACGGTATACATGTGGCGGCTGAGCTGGCGGATATCCAGATCGTCTTCGTCGTCGTATTCGTCTTCGATCTCGCCGACAATCAGTTCCAGGATATCTTCGATGGTGACCAGGCCGGAGACGCCGCCGAATTCGTCAATGACAATCGCCATGTGATAGCGCTGGGAGCGGAACTCTTTCAGCATCCGGTCGACGCGCTTGCTTTCCGGCACCACCACCGCGGTGCGCAGCACCTTGTCGATGCTGAACGGCTCGGAGTCTGCGCGCATGAACGGCAGCAGATCCTTGGCCATCAGGATGCCTTCGATGTGATCTTTGTCTTCGCTGATCACCGGGAAGCGCGAGTGGGCGGAGTCGATAATCACGTCCAGGCACTCTTCCAGCGTCTGGTTGCGCTTGAGCGTCACCATCTGGGAGCGGGGGATCATGATGTCGCGCACGCGCTGTTCGGCGATATCCATCACGCCTTCCAGCATGTCGCGGGTATCGGGATCGATCAGGTCGTTTTGTTCGGAATCGCGGATCAGCTCGACCAGGTCGCCACGGTTTTTGGGCTCGCCGTGGAACAGCTGGTTAAGGATAAGAGTAAAGAACCCCTTCTTGGGACTGGGGCTGTCATTGCTTTGTGAATGGTCGTCGCTCATGGCGTTTTCGTTACTGTCACTCATGTCAGAGTTAAGGGGCGTCAGCGACAGCCCCGCATGGGGGCTGTAGGGTAAACGGCTGACGTCAGACGGGGTCTTTTTCCGCCAGGTACGGATCAGGATAACCCAGTCCGTGCATGATTTCGGTTTCCAAAGACTCCATTTCTTCGGCTTCATCGTCTTCGATGTGGTCATACCCTAGCAGATGAAGACTGCCATGGACAACCATATGCGCCCAGTGGGCCTCCAGCGCCTTGCCTTGCTCAATCGCTTCCTGTTCAACCACCTGGCGGCAGATGATCAGATCGCCGAGCAACGGCAGCTCGATGCCCGGCGGGGCTTCGAACGGGAAAGAGAGCACGTTGGTCGGCTTGTCTTTGCCGCGATAGGTCAGGTTCAACTCGTGGCTTTCCGCTTCGTCCACCAGACGCACGGTCACCTCGGCCTCCTCCTGAAATTGCGGCAGCACGCCTTCCAGCCAGCGCTGGAAGGTGGCCTCATCCGGCAGGCCGTCGCCGCTTTCACAGGCTATCTGCAAATCCAAAATCACCTGGCTCATGGTGTCTCCTGCTCGGAGGCGGCGAGCGCCTCGCGCTTACGTTGTTCGGCAATCGCGTCTTTGCGTTTCTGTTCGGCCGCCTCCCAAGCCTCATAGGCGATGACCACGCGGGCCACCACCGGGTGGCGCACCACGTCTTCGCTGTGGAAGAAGTTGAAGCTCAGCTCCTCCACGTCCGACAGCACTTCCACCGCGTGGCGCAGGCCGGACTTCTGGTTGCGCGGCAGGTCGATCTGGGTGACGTCGCCGGTGATGACCGCCTTCGAGTTGAAACCGATGCGCGTCAGGAACATCTTCATCTGTTCGATGGTGGTGTTCTGGCTCTCATCCAGAATGATAAAGGCGTCGTTCAGCGTGCGGCCGCGCATATAGGCCAGCGGCGCGACTTCGATCACGTTGCGCTCGATGAGCTTCTCCACGCGCTCGAAGCCCAGCATTTCGAACAGGGCGTCGTACAACGGGCGCAGATAAGGATCGACCTTCTGGCTCAGATCGCCCGGCAGGAAGCCCAGCTTTTCGCCGGCTTCGACCGCGGGGCGGGTCAGCAGAATGCGGCGAATTTCCTGGCGTTCCAGCGCATCTACCGCGGCGGCGACCGCCAGGTAGGTTTTGCCGGTGCCCGCCGGGCCGATGCCGAAGGTGATGTCGTGATCGAGAATGTTGGCGATGTACTGCGCCTGGTTAGGCGTGCGCGGTTTCACCATGCCGCGCTTGGTTTTAATGGTGACCGCCTTGCCGTAATCCGGCACGCTGTCGGCCACCTGTTCCAGCACCCGGCTCTCTTTGATCGCCAGATGGATTTGCTCTGGATCGATATCCGGGATCACGCCGCGAATCGGCGCGGTATCCACGTAAAGATGGCGCAGGATATCGGCGGCGGCGACCACGCACAGGTTCTTGCCGACCAGCTTGAAACGGTTGTCGCGGCGATTGATTTCGATGCCCAATCGGCGCTCGAGTTGCTTGATGTTGTCATCAAACGGGCCGCACAGGCTGAGCAAACGCTTGTTGTCTGCGGGCTCTAACAAAATTTCTTGTGTTGCGACGTTCAAACTATTCCTCTAGGTCACATCGGGCCTGGTTGATGTCACATAGCGCGTCTTGGACGCGCGCGTTCAGGGCGAGCCTGAATACTCTCTTTCTTGAATTATTCATGGTGCGCCGCAACGGCGCAAGTTTACCGCTGATCTATCTGTGCGCCGTCGGCGGAATTCAAGGGAAGACAAGGATAAAACGCGGCGGGGCGCAAAGCCCGCCACGTCATCACAGGACAAGACCGCGGGGAATCAGTTCTTTTTCACGAATTCGGATTTCAGTTTCATCGGGCCGAAACCGTCGATTTTGCAGTCGATGTTGTGATCGCCTTCCACCAGACGAATGTTTTTCACCTTGGTGCCGATCTTCAGCATCGAGGAGCTGCCTTTAACCTTCAGGTCCTTGATCACGGTGACCGCGTCGCCGTCCGCCAGCAGGTTGCCGTTGGCGTCTTTGACGATCAGCGCATCCTGGTCTTCCGCCGGGGCGCTGTCGCTCCACTCGTGGGCGCACTCAGGGCAGATGAACAGGGCATTGTCCTGGTAGGTGTATTCGGAGTTGCACTTCGGGCAGTGTGGGAGTTGCATGTTATGTCGCCTCTTCAACAATAAAAAATAAAAAAGAACATCACCGGGCGCGGACGCCCGGCGGAGAAACGGTAAGGAATAGTGCGAATGGGCGGCGATAAGGCGGCCGCCGCGGCGTCAGGGCTGGTAAATGCCGACGCCCAGCGCGTTTTCTTTGCGGGTACGGGCGATCACCGACTGCGGGGATTCATGTACGCGCAGATCCATCTGCTGTTCGGTGCGCACCACTGCGCCACGCAGGGTGTTGGTCAGCACCTCGGTAATTTCCACGTCGACAAACTGGCCGATCATGTCGGGCGTGCCTTCGAAGTTTACCACACGGTTGCATTCCGTGCGCCCGGCCAGTTCCATCACGCTTTTGCGCGAGGTGCCTTCCACCAGAATGCGCTGGACGGTGCCGAGCATGCGGCGGCTGAACTGCAGCGCTTGCTGGTTGATGCGATCCTGCAGAATATACAGCCGCTGTTTTTTCTCTTCTTCGCTGACGTCGTCAACCATGTCCGCCGCCGGGGTGCCCGGGCGCGACGAATAGATGAAGCTGAAGCTGACGTCGAAGTTGACGTCGGCGATCAGGTTCATGGTTTGTTCGAAGTCGGTCTGGCTTTCGCCCGGGAAACCGACGATGAAATCGGAGCTGAGCTGAATGTTCGGGCGCGCCTTGCGCAGCTTGCGGATAATCGCCTTGTACTCCAGCGCGGTATGCGCGCGTTTCATCATGGTCAGAATGCGATCCGAACCGCTCTGCACCGGCAGGTGCAGGAAGCTGACCAGCTCCGGCGTGTCTTCGTACACCGCGATGATATCGTCGGTGAACTCGATAGGATGGCTGGTGGTGAAACGAATGCGATCGATGCCGTCGATGGCCGCCACCAGGCGCAGCAGTTCAGCGAACGAGCAGATATCGCCGTCATGCGTGGCGCCGCGGTAAGCGTTGACGTTTTGGCCGAGCAGGTTGACTTCGCGCACGCCCTGCGCTGCCAACTGGGCGATTTCGAACAGCACGTCGTCGTTCGGGCGGCTCACTTCCTCGCCGCGAGTGTAAGGCACCACGCAGAAAGTGCAGTATTTGTTGCAGCCTTCCATGATCGACACGAACGCGGTCGGCCCTTCGGCGCGCGGTTCCGGCAAGCGGTCGAATTTTTCGATCTCCGGGAAGCTGATATCGACCACCGGGCTGCGGGTGCCATGAACGTGGTTGATCATTTCCGGCAGGCGGTGCAGGGTCTGCGGGCCGAATACCACGTCGACGCAGGGTGCGCGGCTGCGGATCAGTTCACCTTCTTGCGAGGCCACGCAACCGCCGACCCCAATGATGACAGACGGGTTCTTTTCTTTCAGCAAGCGCCAGCGCCCCAGCATGGCGAAAACTTTCTCCTGCGCTTTTTCACGGATCGAGCAGGTGTTCAGCAACAGCACGTCCGCTTCCTCGGCGTTGTCGGTCCACTCGAAGCCGTGCGTGCTGTTCAACAGGTCGGCCATTTTCGATGAATCGTACTCATTCATCTGGCAGCCCCAGGTTTTGATATGTAGTTTTTTCGTCATTGACTTGCCATTACTCAGTGCGGAGCGAAAGTTGCGTTACGCGACATGCAGGGCGCGTATTGTAATCATTTGCCGCCGTTGTGACCAGCGCGGGGGAAAATGGCGCGCAACCTGAAGCCGAAGCGAAAATCCGGTACACTGCGCAAAACGCCATGCCGGGTGGGATGGCGAGCATTCACACAGAAAACATAGCCAATATGAAGACATCTCAAAATCGGTATGACGCGGTGGTGGTGGGCGGCGGTATGGTCGGCGCGGCGGCGGCCCTCGGGCTGGCGCAGGCGGGCTGGTCGGTGGCGTTGCTGGAACATCAGGCGCCGCAGGCGTTCGAGGCGCAAAGCCCGCCGGACCTGCGCATTTCCGCTATCGGCTGCACCTCGGTGGGGCTGCTGAAACAGCTCGGTGCCTGGCCGGCCGTGTCGGCGATGCGCACGGCGCCGTATCGCCGGCTGGAGACCTGGGAATGGGAATCGTCGCGGGTGGCGTTCGACGCGGTGTCCCTGGGGCTGCCAGAGCTGGGCTTTATGGTGGAAAACCGTATTCTGCAGCTGGCGCTGTGGCAGCAGTTCGCGCAGTGCGCCAATCTGACGTTGCTGTGCCCCGCCAGGCTGCAATCGCTGCAGCGGGCGGACAAGGCCTGGCAGCTGACGCTGGACAGCGGTGAAACGCTGCAGGCGCGGCTGGTTATCGGCGCCGATGGCGCCAACTCGCAGGTGCGCAAGCTGGCGGCGATCGGCACCAACGGTTGGCAGTATCGTCAGGCATGCATGTTGATCACCGTCGATACCGGCGCGCCGCAGCAGGATGTGACCTGGCAGCGCTTCTTCCCGTCCGGGCCGCGCGCCTTCCTGCCGCTGTACGACAGCTGGGCATCGCTGGTGTGGTATGACAGTCCGCAGCGCATTCGCCAACTGCAGGCGATGCCGCCGGCGCAGCTGGAGCCTGAGATCGCCGCCGCTTTTCCGGCGCGACTGGGCCCGGTCAAGGTGCACGCCGCCGGATCGTTCCCGTTGACGCGGCGTCATGCGCAGCGCTACGTGCTGCCGGGCCTGGCGCTGCTGGGCGATGCGGCGCATACCATCAACCCGCTGGCCGGGCAGGGCGTCAATCTGGGGTATCGCGACGTGGATGCCTTGCTGAGCGTGTTGAGCGAGGCGCGGGAACAGGGCGAGGACTGGAGCAGCGAGGCGGTGCTGCTGCGCTATCAACGCCGCCGCCGTACCGACAATCTGCTGATGCAGAGCGGCATGGATCTGTTTTATACCGCCTTCAGCAATAATCTGGCTCCGCTGAACGTGGCGCGCAATCTGGCGCTGATGGCCGCGCAGCGGGCGGGCAAGCTGAAAGAGCATGCGTTGAAGTACGCCTTGGGATTGTAACCGACAGGGCTCAGCGGTGGCTGGGCCTATTTAAGGTTGGCTGAACGGCAGACAGCAAAAAGCCCGCCGAAGCGGGCTTTTCTAAATATGGCTGGGGTGCCAGGATTCGAACCTGGGTATGCTGGTATCAGAAACCAGAGCCTTACCGCTTGGCGACACCCCAATTATGGTGGCTACGACGGGATTTGAACCTGTGACCCCATCATTATGAGTGATGTGCTCTAACCAGCTGAGCTACGTAGCCGATGTTACTTTTTACTTCTTTGATTTGCAAGCAGTTTGTTATGGCTGGGGTACCTGGATTCGAACCAGGGAATGCCGGTATCAAAAACCGGTGCCTTACCGCTTGGCGATACCCCACCTGCAAACAAATCTTATGTTGAAACCCCGTTCCCGAAAGAATATGGCTGGGGTACCTGGATTCGAACCAGGGAATGCCGGTATCAAAAACCGGTGCCTTACCGCTTGGCGATACCCCATC
>Ga0157366_1000031_pt1 | contig 89569 bp, 91 predicted proteins | sample AttbisABBM1_FD_113149 | JGI IMG/M metagenome (GOLD analysis project Ga0157366, IMG submission 113149) | Fungus gardens microbial communities from leaf cutter ant in Botucatu, State of São Paulo, Brazil - Atta bisphaerica ABBM1 | ecosystem: Host-associated > Fungi > Mycelium > Unclassified ...
ATGCGGTATGGCGGAGGGAGGGGAGTTGGCAAAGCCAACCGTCTGATAGGGCAAAGGCGCGGGTTGCCAGGGGCCGCGCCTTTCGGCCCCTGGCTCGGTCGAGGTGCAGGAGCCTCATGATGCACCTCTCATTTATCGACCGAAAACGTCACGAGTACTTCAAAAAAACGCTAACTGATAAGCATTAGCCGCGCAGGCGGCCCGTCGGTCACATCCCTTTAGGGAACGAAATCGAGTACCACGGCGTTGAACAACGCGTACTCGGTGGCGTTGGCCATCGGCGGAAACTGCGCGCGCTGCACCGCCGCGCTGGCCGCCGCGCACAGGGGCGCATCGCCCCTCACGATCTTGCTGCTCGCCAGCTTGCCGTCCGGCTGCAAACGGATAGCGAGGGTGCAGCGTTGGCCGCGCGCGTGCTCCGGCAAGCGCAGCTCGCGGCTCACCGCGTTATGCACCCGCTCCGGGTAACTGAGCTGCGTTGCGGCCAGTGCCGGGGCCCGAGGCAACGGGATGCCGGCCTCACGCCCGGCGCCGCAGCCGCTCAGCAGCAGCAACGCCAACAGGCTTAGTGTTTTTTTCATTCCCTATGTCCTTATTGGGGGGGTTATCCTTATCGCGCGGCCCTCACTGCGCCGCCGGGTAGGCCTCGCCGTCGTCCGCATAGCGCTGCAGCCGCTCGCGCCACCACTTGGCCGCCAGACCGCTGGCGCTTTCCCGCCAGCCGAAGTAGGCGACGTCGCTGCAACGTTCCGATTCGACGCGCTTCGCCACCAGTTCGCCGCTGTTCAGGTAAGGTTCCGCCAAGGCGCGCGGCAGATAGCCGCAGCCCAGCCCGGCCAGCTGCGCCTGCAGCTTGGCGTCGAAGCCGAAGACCGTCAGCGTGTCTTGCTCTTCCAGCAGGTTCAGGCTTTGCGGCGCGTTGACGCGCGAGGTATCGCGCACCACCACCGCCCGGTGCTGACGGATCTCATCCTTCGGCAACGGTTCCGGCAATGCCGCCAGCGGATGCTGCGGCGCGACGGCGAACACGTAGTTCAGCTGCCCGAGCCGGCTGAACGCATAGCCCACCCGCGACGGCGGCTCGCAAATGGCACCGATGATAATGTCGGCGCAGCCGTAAACCAGCGACTCCCAGGAGCCGGCCAGCACCTCGTGGCTGAAGCGTAGCCGGGTATGGTGATGCTGCCGGTAGAACTCGTCGATCAGCGGCAACAGGCGGGCAAACGGGAAGGAGGCGTCGATCCCGAGCGTGATCTCGCTTTCCCAGCCGTTTTCGACATAGCGCGCCTGCTGTTCCAGATCCTGCGCCGCCCGCAGCAGCACCCGGCCTTTTTCCAGCATCAGCTTGCCGGTATCGGTGAACTTCGCCCGATGCCCGGAGCGATCCAGCAGGGTAATGTCGAGATCGTTCTCCAGCTTTTGCACCATATAGCTGAGTGCCGAAGGGGTTTTAAACAGTGCGGCGGCCGCGGCGGCGAAAGATCCGTGCCGGTCCAGCGCGTCCAAAATCAGCAGCGCTTCCAGGTTTAATCTCATGCTTTCTCCCGTGTATAAAAAAACTCAACAAGTCGGCAAAAATTCTGCGGTATCTTTGAAATCGCCCTCTGCCTACCATGGGTTTTATCGGCGTTACACTCATCAGATGTTCAACCGAAATATCACTGGGAAGGTAAATTATGTCCAAATTTCAACTGCTTGACAAAGACAATTCCGCACTGATTTTTATCGATCATCAACCGCAAATGGCCTTCGGCGTGGCTAATATTGATCGTCAGCAACTGAAAAACAACGTTGTTGGTTTGGCGAAGGCAGGCAAGATTTTCAACGTTCCCACCCTTTTCACCTCGGTCGAAACCGAAAGCTTCAGCGGCTATATCTGGCCGGAACTGCTGGCGGTACACCCTGAAATCACCCCGATTGAACGCACCTCGATGAACTCCTGGGAAGACGCGGCCTTCGTTAAAGCCGTGGAAGCCACCGGCCGCAAAAAGCTGGTGATCTCCGCGCTGTGGACCGAAGTGTGCCTGACCTTCCCGGCGCTGATGGCGCTGGAAGCCGGCTATGAAGTGTATGTGGTGACCGACACTTCCGGCGGCACCTCCGTCGATGCGCACGAACGTTCGATCGACCGCATAGTGCAAGCCGGCGCCGTACCGGTGACCTGGCAGCAGGTGCTGCTGGAGTACCAACGCGACTGGGCGCGCAAAGATACCTACGACGCGGTGATGGCGCTGGTGCGCGAACACAGCGGCGCGTACGGCATGGGCGTCGACTACGCTTACACCATGGTGCACCACGCACCGGCCCGCACGGTGAAATAATTCCCCTTGCCCCGGCCCCGCGCCGGGGTATTTTCAGGAGTCGGTTTTATGGCCCATCCGCAGCATGTCACGCTGGTGATCACCCACCGTTTGGCGCCGGGGAACGAGCAGGCCTATGAGGCCTGGCTGAACCGCATCATGCCGGACGCCGCGGGCTTCACCGGCCATCTGGGCGTCAACGTCATCCGCCCATCCGACAGCGAACAGGCCTATACGGTGCTGGTCCGCTTCGACAATCTCGACAATCTCTACCGCTGGCTCAACTCGCCGCTGCGCAAGCAATACATCGAAGAAGTCACTCCGCTGTTGCTGGAGAACGACCATATCGAGATCCGCCCCGGCGCGGAGTTCTGGTTTACCCCGCCCAACCCCGGCGTGCGCCAGCCGCCCCAGTGGAAGCAGTTCATCATCACGCTGCTGGTGATCTTCCCTTCCACCAATCTGGTGCCCTGGTTTTGGGGGCTGGCGCTGCCGCAGTTGAACGGCACGCTGCTCGGCCATTTTCTCAATGACGCCACCGTGGTCGCCCTGGTGGTGTACCTGTGGATGCCTATCGTGACTCGCGTTTTTCATCAATGGCTGATCCGCCGCTAGGCGGTTCGCCGGGAGAATGTTATGAACCACCACGCCTCATTGATCATCACCAACGGCAAGTTTCACACCGTTGACCGCCAACACCCCACCGCACAGGCGGTCGCCATCCGCGACGGCAAGTTTCTGGCGGTCGGCGGCGAAGCCGAAGTCATGCAACACGCCGGGCCGGAAACCCAGGTGATCGATCTGCACGGCCACACCGCCATTCCGGGCCTGAACGACTCGCACCTGCACCTGATCCGCGGCGGCCTGAACTACAACCTGGAGCTGCGCTGGGAAGGCGTGCCTTCGTTGGCCGACGCGCTGCGCATGTTGAAAGAACAGGCGCTGCGCACGCCGAGCCCGCAATGGGTGCGGGTGGTCGGCGGCTGGACCGAGTTCCAGTTTGCCGAACGCCGCATGCCGACGCTGGACGAAATCAACCAGGCGGCGCCGGACACGCCGGTGTTTATTCTGCATCTCTACGATCGCGCGCTGCTCAACCGCGCGGCGCTGAAGGTGGTCGGCTACACCAAAGACACGCCGAACCCGCCGGGCGGCGAGATCCAGCGCGACGCCAACGGCAACCCGACCGGCATGCTGATCGCCAAGCCCAACGCCATGATCCTGTACGCCACGCTGGCGAAAGGGCCGAAACTGCCGCTGGAACAGCAGGTCAACTCCACCCGCCAGTTCATGCGTGAGCTGAACCGCCTCGGCCTCACCAGCGCCATCGACGCCGGCGGCGGCTTCCAGAACTACCCGGAGGATTATCAGGTGATCGCCGAGCTGCACGAGAAAAAGCAGCTGACCATCCGCATCGCCTATAACCTGTTCACCCAGCGGCCGAAGCAGGAGCTGGAAGACTTCGAGCTGTGGACCGACATGCTCAAACCGGGCCAGGGCACCGACTTCTATCGCCACAACGGCGCCGGCGAGATGCTGGTGTTTTCCGCCGCCGACTTCGAAGACTTCCTGCAGCCGCGCCCGGATCTGCCGCCGGGCACCGAAGACGAGCTGGAGCGGGTGGTGCGCCATCTGGTCGAGCACCGCTGGCCGTTCCGCCTGCACGCCACCTATGACGAATCCATCAGCCGCATGCTGGACGTGTTCGAGAAGGTAAACCGCGATATTCCGTTTAACGGGCTGCACTGGCTGTTCGACCACGCCGAAACCATTACCGAGCGCAATATCGAGCGCGTGAAGGCATTGGGCGGCGGCATTGCGGTGCAGCACCGCATGGCGTTCCAGGGCGAATATTTCGCCGACCGCTACGGCATCGAAGCCACCAAACATACGCCGCCGGTGGCGAAAATGCTGGCGGCCGAGCTGCCGGTCGGGTTGGGCACCGACGCCACCCGCGTCGCCAGCTACAACCCGTGGACGGCTCTGTACTGGCTGGTCTCCGGCCGCACCGTCGGGGGCATGGCGATGTACGACGACAGCGCCCGGCTGGATCGCGAAACGGCGCTGATGCTGTGGACGCAAGGCAGCGCCTGGTTCTCCACCGAGCAGGGCAAAAAAGGCCAGATCAAGGTCGGCCAACTGGCAGATTTGGCGGTGCTGTCGCAGGACTACTTCAGCGTGCCGGAAGAGCAGATCAAAGGCATCGAGTCGGTAATGACGGTGGTGGACGGCAAGGTGGTCTACGCCGCCGGCAGCTTCTCGCCGCTGGCGCCGCCGCCGCTGCCGGTGCTGCCGGAGTGGTCGCCGGTCACCCAGGTGCCGGGCCATTACCGCTCCGCGCCGCCGTCGGCGGCGGCCCGCGTCGGGGTAGTGAGCCAGGCGCATCAATGCTGCGGCCCGTGCGGCGTGCACGCGCACCAACATGACATCGCGCGCCGCTCCAGCATCCCGGTGTCGGACGAGAATGCCTTCTGGGGCGCGTTCGGCTGTTCGTGCTTCTCGTTCTAAGTTGCCAGCCCAACAACTTATTAGGAAATTAACTTAATAAGTTACTATGCTAACAAGATAATAAATTAATGGCGCTGTCCGCAGGAGAGCGCCATTTCATTTTCAATCGCGGTTGATCTCCAGCCAGCGCCGCTGCTCGGCGGAGGCGGCTATCGCATCCAGCACGCAGGACACCTTCCAGCCTTCTTCAAAGTCCGGCCACATGCGATCGCCCGCGGCGATACCGTTGACCAGATCGCGGATCTCCACCGTCTTCTGATCGTTAAACCCGATGCCGTGCCCGGCGCTGATGCAAAACGCCGCATAGTCCGGGTGCTTTGGCCCCACCAGCAGCGTCTTGAATCCCTGCCGCTCCGCCGGTTCATCGTGCCGATACAGCTTCAGCTCCGCCATCCGCTCCTGGGTATAGCTCAGCGTGCCTTTGGTGCCGGTGACCACATAGGTCAACCCCATCTTGCGCCCGCAGGCGATGCGCGAGGTTTCGATAGTGCCCATCGCGCCGCCGGCGAAACGCAGCAGCGCGCTGGCCTGATCTTCGTTTTCCACCGGGTGCAGGCGCGTCGGGTCCTGCGGGTCCGGGCGCTGTTTGATCACGGTCTGCATATCGCCGGAAACCGCCACGATATCGCCCACCAGGTAGTGCGCCATATTGACGATGTGCGCAGCCAGATCCCCGAGCGCGCCTAACCCGGCGCTGGCGCGGCGGCAGTGCCAGTCGATCGGCGTGCGCGGATCGGCCAGATAATCCTCATTGTGGGTGCCGTAAAAATGCACCACCTCGCCGATTTCGCCGTTGGCGATAATTTCGCGCGCCAGTTGGCTGGTGGGGTTTTTCATGTAGTTGAAACCGACCAGCGTTTTCACCCCCTTGGCGCGGGCGGCCTGCACCATCTCCGCCGCGTCGGCGGCGTCCAGCGCCAGCGGCTTTTCCGAATACACGTGCTTGCCGTGGTGGATCGCCTCCAGCGCCATCTCTTTGTGCAAGAAGTTGGGCGCGCAGATGTCCACCACGTCGATCGCCGGATCGGCCACCAACTGCCGCCAATCGCCGGTCGAACGCGCAAAACCGAACTCGCCGGCGCGCTGCGCCGCCAGCTCGGGCGTCACTTCCGCCAACATCTCCAGCACCAACTCCCCTTTCAGAGGAAAGACCGTGGCAGCCTGCGCATAGGCGATAGCGTGACAACGCCCGATATAACCGGTGCCGATTAACCCAACGCGTACCTGTTTCATCATTTTCTCCCGTGATCGAAATCCTGCGTAGAACCAGGCGCCGCTCAATGAAACGCGCCGGTTGATAACGGGTTTATATGGAATGTAAATTTCAATAACAAGCACACGGAAAAATAAAGTTCATATTCGTGATGCCGTTCATGAAACGTTGACGGGATGATGCAACGAGGAAAGTCCGGACACGACGGGGCATATCCGGACAAGATAAAATGAACCGTTTATTTCATATCACGACAAACCGTTGGCGCCGTGCTGCACGTAGCCAGGGCGTTGCAGCAGGCGCTGCTGATAGGCCGCCAGCGCCGCATAATTCGGCCGCTCGAACGGCGTCATCAGCCAGCGGTTCAGCGACAGCCCCAGCACCACATCCGCCAGCGTGAAGGCGGCGCCGGCGGCATAAGGGCCGTGCTGCGCCAGATGTGCGTCCAACAGGCCCATCAGCCGGTTCCATTCGCGCTCGGCGGCGGCCAGGCTGGCGGCATCCTGATAATCCGCATGCCCGCGCACCCGCGACATGAACACGTAGCGCCAGGCACCATTCAGATCGGTGGCCTGCCAGTCCATCCACATCTCCACCGCCGCACGCGCGCCGGGTTCCTGCGGCAGCAGATCGCGGCGCCCTTCCCGCCCCGCCAGATAGCGGCAAATGGTATTCGACTCCCACAGCACCCGCTCGCCGTCGATCAGCACCGGCACCAGGCCGTTGGGATTGAGCGCCAAAAACGCCGGCTCCTGCGTGGAGCGATAACCGCTGCCCCAGTCTTCCCGTTCCAGCGTCAGCCCCAGCTCCTGACAGGTCCATAACACCTTGCGCACGTTGATTGATGAAGCCTTGCCCAATAATTTCAGCATCCGCTTTCCTTATTCTCTCCAGAACGGTTTATACCCTTCCCGCCAGGCATCCGCCCGCGTCAGGCCGATATCCGCCAGTTGTCTGTCGTTCAGCAGCAGTAACTCTCTGCGCGTTCTGCGACGCAACAAATACCAATGCCAGCGTGACCAGCCTACCTGTCGCCACGTCGTCATGCCATCAAACAGAGCCATCTTGTTATTCCCCCTGATGTTTTCGCCTGGTAGTGATGATGCGCGCCAGGCAAAAAACAATACAGATTCACGCTGGCGCTATTTTTTTCATACAGCTGCACCAAAAAACCCACTGAATGGTTTACTTTGAAAGCATCTGTACCGGTTTTTTAATTCTTACCGCCGATGAGAGGCCTCTGTATGACACGCTACGCCACGCTGGCCGCCATTCTCAGCCAACGCATTCAGCAAGGGTTGTATCCGGCCGGCCATCGCCTGCCTTCGGTACGCGCATTGAGCCAGGAGCACGGCGTCAGCATCAGCACGGTGCAGCAAGCCTACCGGCTGCTCGAGGAACAGCGCCTGGTGGAAGCGCGGCCGAAGTCGGGCTACTTCGTGCATACGCGGCGCGCGCAGGCCGAGCTGCCCGCCATGACGGCGCCGGTGCAGCGGCCGGTGGACATTTCGCAATGGGAGCAGGTGCTGGAGCTGGTGCGCAGCCGGCCGCGCGAAGGCCTGATCCAGCTGGGGCGCGGCATGCCGGACGTCGCCGAGCCGACGATGAAACCGCTGATCGTCGCCCTGCGCAACGCCGCCCGCCACGGCGACCTGCGCAGCCTGTATTACGACAGCATTCAGGGCGTGGCCGCGCTGCGCGAACAGGTCGCCCGTCTGCTGCTGGACTCCGGCTGCCAAATCGGCCCCGATCAGTTGCTGATCACCACCGGCTGTCAGGAAGCGATCTCCGCCGGGCTGCGCGCCGTTTGCCAACCCGGCGACATCGTGGCGGTCGATTCGCCCTGCTTCCACGGCACCATGCAGACGCTGAAGGGGCTGGGCATCAAGGCGCTGGAAATCCCCACCGATCCGCTCACCGGCGTCAGCCTGGCGGCGCTGGAGATGGCGCTGGAACAGTGGCCGATCAAGGCCATCCTGCTGACGCCCAACTGCAATAATCCGCTGGGCTACATCATGCCCGACGCCCACAAACAGCGGCTGCTGACGCTGGCGCAGCGCCACGACGCGGCGATCATCGAAGACGATGTCTACGGCGACATCGCCTATCACTACCCGCGGCCGCGCACCATCAAATCGTTCGACGACGACGGCCGCGTGCTGCTGTGCAGCTCGTTTTCCAAAACGCTGGCGCCGGGGCTGCGCGTGGGCTGGATCGCGCCCGGCCGCTACCTGGAGCGGGTGCTGCACATGAAGTTCATCGGTTCCGGCGCCACCGCCACCCAGCCGCAGCTGGCGATTGCCGACTTCATCCGCGGGGGGCACTATCTGAAACACCTGCGGCGCATGCGCGCCCGCTACCAGCAGAACCGCGACCGCATGACCGATCTGATCCTGAAATACTTCCCGGCCGGCACCCGCGTCAGCCGGCCGCGCGGCGGTTTTATGCTGTGGATCGAACTGGACGAAGCGTTCGACACCCTGCGGCTAAACCGCCATCTTGAACAGCAAGGCGTACAAATCGCCGTCGGCAGCATTTTTTCCGCCGCCGGCAAGTACCGCAACTGCCTGCGCATCAACTATGCGCCGACGCTGACGACGGAGATCGAACAGGCGGTTCAGCGAGTCGGCGCCACCATCCAGACGCTGATGCCGGCCGGCGCGCTGCAATCTCAGACGGACTGAACTAAAAACTCCGCCACCCGGCGACGCAGATGTTCGATGCCCTGCGGATGATGAATGAACTGATCCACCGGCATCATCCGCCAGCGCTGTCCCTCGTCGCCGAAACGTATGGCGGCGATCTGCGCGGGGGCAATCTCGCCGGCCATGAACCAGGTCGGCGGGGAGCCGGGCTGGATGCCGTCGTAGCGCCGCCGCCAGACAACCTGGCGTTCGGCGATCGCCACGCCGAATTCTTCCTGCGTCTCCCGCTGCACGCACTGCAGCGGCGTTTCGCCGTTTTCCCGCCCGCCGCCGGGCAGATCCCACAGGCCGGGCCACGGAATGCCCGGTTTGTCGTCCCGTTGGTAAACCAGCAAGAGATCGCCGCACAACAGCGCGATCTTGGCCCCGCCAAACGCCTCGTCCGTCATGATTTCTCCGCTCCCGGCCCATCGCCTTTGACTGAACATCATACTTCATCCCCGCGCGGCCTGGTGTATAGTGAAAATCCGTTTTCACAACAGGCGAACAATGACGATGAACTCTCCGTTTCTGGTGACTCCCCAATGGCTTGCGCAACATATCAACGATGAAAATCTGGTGGTGATCGACGTTCGGATGTCGCCGGTCGGGCTGACGCCGAAAAAAGACATGCTTGCCGAGTTCGAACGCGGCCATATCCCCGGTGCGGTCTATTTCGATATCGACGACGTGGCGGACAAAAATACCGCGCTGCCGCACATGTTGCCGACGGCGGCGGAGTTTGGCGAAGCGGTGGGCAAGCTGGGCATCAGCGAGCGCGATACCCTGGTGATTTACGACGAGGGCAACCAGTTTTCCGCACCGCGCGGCTGGTGGACTTTCCGCAATTTCGGCACCGAGCGCGTTTATGTGCTGGACGAAGGGCTGAACGGCTGGATCGCGCTGGGACAAGCGCTGGAAACCGGCCCGGCGCAGCCTGCCCCGCAGACATTCAACGCCCGGTTCAACGCCGACGCGGTGGTGGATATGCGGCAAGTGGAACAGGCGTTAGGCACGGCGGTGCAAATTCTCGACGCGCGCGCCGCGCCGCGCTTTTATGCCGAAGCGCCGGAGCCGCGCCCCGGCCTGCACCGCGGCCATATTCCCGGCAGCATCAACATTCCGTACGGCGAGCTGCTGGAAAACGGCCGCTTCAAATCGCTGGAGGCGCTGCGCCAAACCTTCCGCGACAAGGGGGTGGACATCAACGGCCCAATCATCACCAGCTGCGGCTCCGGCGTGACGGCGGCGGTGCTGGCGTTTGGCCTGCTGTCGCTCGGCGCGCCGCAGGTCAAGCTGTATGACGGCGCCTGGAGCGAATGGGGCCAGCTGAGCGGCAAGCAGCCTATCGCCAAAGATTAGGTTTCGATCCGCTCGACCACGATCTGCGCCAGCCGCTGCACGGCGGCCGAAGGCTGATCCTCGGCGCGGTGCAGCACCACGCCGAGCTGGCCGAGAGCGGGCAGCAGATCGGGGGCCAGCGGCGACAGGCCGGGCGGTAAGCCCGCCGCCGTGCGCACCGTAACGCCCAACCCGGCGCTCACCGCCGCCCACACGCCGTTCAGGCTGCGGCTGCTAAAGGCGATGCGCCAGGGAATGCCGGCGCGATCCAGCGCCTGCGTCGCCGCGCTGCGCATCAGGCAGGGCGCGTCGAACATCACCAACGGCAAGGGTTCGTCCCCTTCTCGCCACGGCGCCAGCGCGAAGCCGGGCGACGCGATCCAGTGCAACTGCCGCTGCCCCAGCGCCTGATGAAACGGCGTGCTCAGACCGCCATCCCACGCCAGCGACAGATCCAGCTGGCCTTTCAGCACCCAGTCGATCAGCTCGGCATTGCGCGCAATGCGCGCCTCGATCCTCACCTTTGGATTGGCGCGCGCGAAGCTGCCCAACACCTGCGGCAGAAACGTCTCACCGAAATCCTCCTGCAGCCCCAGCCGCACCGTGCCCTGCAGATCCAACCCGCGCACCGCGGCGGCGGCTTCGTCATTGAGCTCCAGCAGGCGGCGCGCGTAACCGAGCAGGGTCTCCCCCGTCTCGGTCATCACCATGCCGCGCCCGGCCTTGCGCAGGATCGGCGCGCCAACCTGCTGCTCCAGCTTTTTCAGGTGGGCGCTGACCGCCGACGTCGAACGCCCCAGCCGTTCCGCCGCCTTGGCAAAGCTACCCAGCTCGACGCCGGTGACGAAGCTGCGTAAATCCTCGAGATCGAACGTGATTCGCCCCATGCTGACCATCCCGATTTTCTGAACTATCAATCAAAATAATACCGATTTTACTAATAAAGATGGCGTGCCACGCGCTCCGGGTCAATGTCTTTCCGGAGAATCCTTATGCTCGCGATGCAATACCGTTTTACCCTGCCCGCCGGTTCCGATCCTCTATCCGCCCCCTTTGACCACACTGCGCCGCGGGTTGACAGCTAAATGTGATATTGATAATCATTATCAATATTGCATATTCATTTGCGGCTCGCGGGATGCGGGCCGCTCTCCGGGGTCAACCGTCATGTCGTCATCACCAATCACACCTTACGCCACCACCTGCTGCATCGTGGGAGGCGGCCCCGCCGGGCTGATGCTCGGCTATCTGCTGGCGCGGGCGGGGATCGACGTGACGGTGCTGGAGAAGCACGCCGATTTCCTGCGCGATTTTCGCGGTGACACCATTCACCCGTCGACGCTGGAAGTCATGCATCAACTGGGCCTGCTCGACGAGCTGCTGACGCTGCCGCATCAGCGGGCGGAATCTCTGCACGCCGAAGTCGCCGGACGCGACATCAAGCTGGCGGATTTCACCCGCCTGCCGACGCGCTGCAAATTTATCGCCTTTATGCCGCAGTGGGAGTTCCTCAACTTTTTGGCCCAGCAGGCCGCCGCCTTCCCCAACTTCAGGCTGCTGACCTCAACGCAGGTTCACCAGCTGCTGTACGACCGCGGCCAGGTGTGCGGCGTGCTGGCCGACACACCGGAAGGCCCGATCCGCGTGCGCAGCCAGTTGGTGGTCGGCACCGACGGCCGCAACTCGGTGGTGCGCGAACAGGCGGCGCTCAGCAGCCGCTCCTTCGGCGCGCCGCGCGACGTAGTGTGGATGAAACTCAGCAAGCAGCCGGGCGATCCGGCCTGGTCGATGGGCCACACTGGACCGAAACAAAACTTCATCATGATCGATCGCGGCGACTACTGGCAGTGCGGCTATTCGATCGACAAAGGCAGCTTCGACGCGATCCGCCGCAGCGGGCTGGAGAAATTTTTGCTGCACCTCGCCGAGGTGGCGCCGTTCCAGGACGATCGCCTGCAGGAGATCGTCGAGTGGGATCAGGTAAAACTGTTGAGCATTCGCATCGATCGTCTGGCTCGCTGGGCCAAACCGGGCGTGCTGTGCATCGGCGACGCCGCGCACGCCATGTCGCCGATCGGCGGCGTGGGCGTCAACCTGGCGATTCAGGACGCGGTGGCCGCGGCCAACGCCCTGATCCCGCCGCTGCGCCAGCATCGGCTGCAGCTGAAGCACCTGCTGAGCGTGCAGCGCCGGCGCGAATTTCCCACCCGAGCCATCCAGTTTCTGCAGATCAAAATGAGCCAGCGCAAACCGGGCGAACGCCGCGCGGCGGGCGGCTCGCGCCTGATCGCCCGCGTCGGCAACAGCCGCTGGCTGCCGCGCCTGTTCGGCCGCATCATCGGCCTGGGTTTTCGCCGTGAAACGCCGCTGCATCTGTCCAACGAAACCTGCCCGCCGGAATAGCATTGGTGATTTTTTCATCGCGCCGTATAATGGTTAAATCGAACGATTTAATTAACTGGAGCGATTAAATGTACGCACTCACCGCGAACGAGGCCAAAACCCAATTCGGCGATTTGCTGCTCAAGGCGCAGCGTGAACCGGTGCAAATCAATCGCAACGGCAAACCGGTCGCCGTCGTCATGTCTGTAGAAGATTACCAGGCGCTGGAAGATCTCAAATTAAGCGCACTGCAGCAAAAAATCGCGCAGGCTACCGCCGAGGAAGACGCCGGTAAGGCGGTAGACGGCGATGCCTTCTTCAACCGTCTGCTCACCGATGAAACAGACTGAGATGCCCGCGTTTCGCCTCACCCCGCAGGCCCAACAAGATCTGCTGGCTATTCGTCATTTCACCATCGAGCACTGGGGCCAAGCGCAATCTCGCCGCTATCTTGAGCAGTTGAGAGAGGTCATGCATCATTTGGCAGATATGCCGGAAGCGGGTAAAGCTCACTTCCACGATCTGGGCGAAGAGATACGCAGTTTTCCTTACGCCAGCCATAGGATCTACTACCGCAACCGCCCTGCCGGCATCACCGTTCTCGCCATTCTGCATCAGGCGATGGTGCCTCACCGGCATCTGGAACAACGGCTGTAATTTTTCTTACTCAAAGGGGCACTGATGTTCACCGTTCGTCAGGCATTGCTGGAAGATTTAACCCTGGTGCGCGATATCGGCATCCGCACCTATCGCGCGCACTTCGGTGAGCTGTGGCGCTACCCGCGCGAGCTGGAGGCCTTTCTGGCGGAGGATTTTTCCGTCTCCGCGCTGGAACGGACGCTGCGCGATCCCGACGTATGCTGGCTGTTGGCCCATGAGGATGACGCCCTCGTCGGCTATGCGCGGGTGAACTTCGACAGCCTGCTGGCACCAACCGAGCACATCGGCGCGGAGCTGCAGAAAATCTATTTTCTGCCGGGCCATGCCGGCAACGGCTATGGCCAGCGCCTGTACGAACAGGTGCAGCAGCGGGCTATCGACCGTCGGCAAAAAACGCTGTGGCTGGAAGTGCTGCAACGCAACACCCGCGCCCAACGTTTTTATCAGCGTCAAGGATTGAGCATTTGTGGCGAGACCTGCTACACCAGCGCCCAGGGCTCGATAGGCATTTGGTATATGAGCAAGGCGCTGTAACCGCGCCCCGCTCCGCCGTCGTTTAGCGCGGCTCCCGCTGCAGCATCAGGAACAGCAAGGCAAACGCATTGGGCGCCAGGTAGATCAGCGCCCCCAGCTGCACCGCCAGCGGATCCTTCTTGGCCTGCCAGGCCATAAACCAGTCGCCGGCGACCACCATAAAGCCGACGCCCCACACCGTTATCGCACAAAGCGCCCCCAGCATCGCCCAGGCTTTGCCCTTGGCGAAGGCGGCATAAGGGCCTTTCAATCGCCCGATCATCAGCGCCACGCCCGCGGCCGCGAATAGACCGGCCAGCGTTTCCAGCGTGGTGATGACCGCCAACCCCAACATGCAGGCCCAGTCGGCGCGGATCGCGCGCCACATCAGCCCCGGCGTTTGATAAGTATCCTGCATGGCGAGCAGCGGCCCCACCGCATTGCGCGCGGTGCCGGCGAAATCCGCCGTATTGTTCAACAGGCTGAACAGCCCCCACAGGGCTGGAAACAGAGACAGGACGATGCAAGCGAGGCGTGACACAGTGATTTCGTTCATGGTTATCCTTAATGAATAAACGGGTGGCTCCCGTCCTCATGACGGGACCGCTATTGAGATCCTGATAGTTTGACGTGCACAATGTAAGAACTAATCTTACAATGACGCAGCATAGCCGAAAGTGAGGAGGAACAATGGGCAGAACACTAACGGTAGATCTGGGTGACGAACTGCGTAGCTTCGTCGAAGACCTGGTGGCCAGCGGCGATTACCGAACGCCCAGCGAAGTCATCCGCGAATCCGTGCGCACTTTGCGCGAACGTACCGCCGCCTCAAAACTGGAAGAGCTTAGGCGCTTGATCGCCGAAGGAGAGAACAGCGGCGAAGCCGTCGAATGGGATCGTGATGTGTTCATGGAAAGAATACGGAGCAAAGCAAAAGGATGCGCAGGAGAGTAACCGCTCGTCCAAAAGCGTTGGACGATATGGAAGAGATCTATTTTTACGGGTTGGCGCACTTTGGCTTGCAGGTGGCCGAAGATTATCTGCGCCGCCTGCATCAGGCTTTCGATAACCTTAGCCACCACCAACTTCGATGCAATCGGCCCCGGCCTATGGGTATTGCCCATCGCCAACCACCTGATTTATTTTCGACAGCACAGGCGGGAGGTGAATATCATCAGAGTGCTGCATCATTCCCGCGATCCGCTCAGCCAATCCTTTTTCAGCTGACCCAACGTTAAATCGCCACCAGCCCGCGTACGCCGTCCTGTTCCATATTGCTGCCGGCGCCGCGCTGCACGATGCTGCCGCGCGACATCACCAGATAGCTGTCCGCCAAGTCGGCGGCGAAGTCATAGAATTGCTCCACCAGCAGGATCGCCATATCGCCCCGCGCCGCCAGCTGCTTGATCACCGCGCCGATCTCCTTGATCACCGAAGGCTGGATCCCTTCCGTCGGTTCGTCGAGGATCAACAGCTGCGGCCGGCAGGCCAGCGCCCGGCCGATCGCCAACTGCTGTTGCTGCCCGCCGGAGAGATCGCCACCGCGCCGATCCTTCATTTGCCGCAGCACCGGAAACAAGTCATAGATCGGATCCGGCACCGCGCGCGCGTCGGCGCCGGAAAAGCGCGCCAACCCCATCAGCAGATTTTCCTCCACCGTCAGGCGCGGGAAAATCTCCCGCCCCTGCGGCACATAGGCGATGCCCGCCCGCACCCGCTGATGCGGTTTTTTACCGGTGATGGTTTCGCCCTGCCAACGGACGCTGCCGCTGCGCGCCGGGACCAGCCCCATCAGGCATTTCAGCAACGTGGTCTTGCCCACGCCGTTGCGCCCCAACAGGCAGGTCACCTCGCCGACGCGCGCCTCGAACGACAGGCCGCGCAGAATGTGGCTGCCGCCGTAATACTGATTCAATTCCTCTACCTGCAGCATCGTTACGCCTCCTCAGCGCCCCAGATATACCTCAATCACCCGTTCATCGGCCTGCACCTGCGCCAGCGAGCCTTCCGCCAGCACCTGCCCCTGATGCAGCACCGTCACGCGATCGGCGATGGTCTCCACAAATCCCATATCGTGTTCCACCACCATCAGCGAATGCTTGCCCGCCAGCTCGCGGAACAGTTCGGCGGTGTAGTCGGTTTCGGCGTCGGTCATGCCGGCCGCCGGCTCGTCGAGCAGCAGCAGGTGCGGCTCCTGCACCAGCATGCATGCCGATCTCGAGAAACTGTTTCTGCCCGTGGGACAGCAGCCCGGCGGGCCGGTGGCGTTCATGCCCCAGCCGCAGGGTCTTCAGCATCTCGTCGATGCGGTCGCGCTGTTCGCTGCTTAAACGGGCGCGCAGGCAGGCCCACACCGACTTACGGGTTTTCTGGGCGATCTCCAGATTTTCGAACACCGTCAGCGCCTCGAATACCGTCGGTTTTTGAAACTTGCGGCCGATGCCGGCATGGGCGATCTGCATCGGCGCCAGCCGGGTCAGATCAACGGTTTGATCGTAAAACACCCTGCCGCTGTCCGGCCGGGTCTTGCCGGTGATCACATCCATCAACGTGGTCTTGCCGGCGCCGTTGGGGCCGATCACGCAGCGCAGTTCGCCGACGCCAATGCGCAGCGACAGATCGGTCAGCGCGCGAAAACCGTCGAAGCTGACGTTGACGTTGTCGAGCTGCAGCACCGGATCGGTTTGCTGCCGGTATTTATCCGCCGGCAGCGGGTGGGTAAACAGCTCGTCGGTCACTTGCATCGCTTTCATGAGGTTTTCCTCCGGCGCAGCAGGCCGATCACCCCTTTGGGCAGAAACAGCGTGACGACGATAAACATCAGACCGAGGAAGAACTGCCAGTATTCAGGAATGGCCATGGTGAACCAGCTCTTGGCGCCGTTGACGATGCCGGCGCCGAGCAGCGGCCCCACCAGCGTGCCGCGCCCGCCGAGCGCCACCCAGATGGCGGCCTCGATCGAGTTGGTCGGCGACATTTCGCCAGGGTTGATGATGCCGACCTGTGGCACATAGAGCGCGCCGGCCAGCCCGCACAGCACCGCCGACAGCGTCCAGACGAACAGCTTGAAGCCCTTCGGATCGTAGCCGCAGAAGGTCAGCCGGTTTTCCGCATCGCGCACCGCGGTCAGCACCCGGCCGAACTTGCTGCGCGCCAGGGCAAAGCCGATGGCCAGGCTGGCGGCCAGCAGCAGCACCGTCGCCAGAAACAGCGCCACCCGCGTGCCGAGGGCGGTGATGGGAAAGCCGAGCAGCGTGGTGAAACCGGTAAAGCCGTTATTGCCGCCGAAGCCGGTTTCGTTGCGAAAGAACAGCAGCATGCCGGCATAGGTCAGTGCCTGGGTCATGATCGAGAAATACACCCCTTTGATTTTCGAGCGAAAGGCGAAGTAGCCGAACAGGAAAGCCAACAGGCCCGGCACCAGCACAATCAGGCACAGCGCCCAGGCGAAATGCTGGGTGCCGCTCCAGAACCACGGCAGCTCGTTCCAGGAGAGGAACGCCATAAACGCCGGCAGCCCGTCGCCCGCCGCCTGCCGCATCAGGTACATGCCCATGGCGTAGCCCCCAAGCGCGAAGAACAGCCCGTGGCCGAGCGACAACAGCCCGGCATAGCCCCACACCAGATCGAGCGCCACCGCCACCACCGCGTAGCACAGGATCTTGCCCGTCAGCGTCAGGGTATAGGTGGACACCGCCAGCGGATGATCCGCCGGCAACAGCGTCATGAACGGCATCACCAGCAGCGCCAGCAACGCCAACCCGCCGATGCTCAACGCCAGCCGGGGCGCTTTCTGCACGCCGGTTACGGTCAATGGTTGGCTCATCAGTCAATCACCCTGCCCTTAAGGGCGAACAGCCCCTGCGGACGCTTTTGAATAAACAGAACGATCAGCACCAGGATCAGGATCTTGCCCAGCACGGCACCGATCTGCGGTTCGAGGATCTTGTTGACGATGCCGAGGCCAAAGGCCGCCGCCACCGTCCCCGCCAGTTGGCCGACGCCGCCGAGCACCACCACCAGGAACGAGTCGATAATGTAACCTTGCCCCAGCTCCGGCCCGACGTTGCCCAACTGCGACAGCGCCACCCCGCCGAGCCCGGCGATGCCGGATCCCAGCCCGAAGGCCAGCATGTCCACCCGGCCGGTGGGCACGCCGCAGCAGGCCGCCATCGCGCGGTTTTGCGTCACCGCGCGCACGTTCATGCCGAGCCGGGTCTTGTTCAGCAGCAGCCAGGTCAACGCCAGCACCAGCAGCACAAACGCGATCACCGCGATACGGTTCCACGGCAACACCAGATTCGGCAACAGCTGCACGCCGCCCGATAACCACGCCGGGTTGGCGACCTCCACGTTCTGCGCGCCGAACAGCACCCGCACCAGTTGGATCAGCACCAGGCTGATGCCCCAGGTGGCCAGCAGGGTTTCCAGCGGCCGGCCGTACAGGTGGCGGATCACCGTACGCTCAAGCGCCATGCCGATCCCGGCGGTGATGGCGAACGCCACCGGCAGGGCCGCCAGCGGGTAGAGCGCCAGCCACTGCGGCGCCCACTGCTGAAACAGCCCCTGCACCAGATAGGCCGAATAGGCGCCGAGCATCAGCATTTCACCGTGCGCCATATTGATGACGCCGAGCAGGCCGTAGGTGATCGCCAGGCCGAGCGCCGCCAGCAGCAGGATCGAACCGAGCGACAGGCCGCTGAACGCCTGGCCGAGCAGATCGCCGATCATCAGGCGGTGCTGCACGCGCTGCAGGCTGCGCTGCGCCTCGGCGCGCACCGCGGCGTCCGGCTCATTGGCCGCGTCGGTCAAGGCTTGCAGCCGCGCGCGGGTTTCCGGCTCGCCCGACTCCCCCAACAGCCGCACCGCATTGAAACGCACCTGCGGGCTGGCGTCAGTCAATTGCAGGTTGGCCAGCGCAATGCTCAGCGCATCGCGTACCTGCGGGTCTTTCTCCTGCGCCAGCCGCCGGGTCAGCAGCGGCAGCTGCTCGCCCTGCGCTTCGCGCTGCAGCGCGGTCGCCGCCTGCAGACGCACCGCCGCGTCCGCGCTGACCAGCCGCTGCGCCGACAACGCATTGGCGATCAGAATGCGCAGCCGGTTGTTCAGCCACACCTTCTTCGGCTCGCCAACCGGGGTCGCCTCACCTTCAAGCGGCAGATAGCGATCGCCCTGGCGGATAAAGGCGCGCTTCGCCTCGTCGATCGCCACGGTTTCCTGCTGCAGACCCTGCAGCAACGGCAGGCGCGCAGGATCCGGCTCGGCCGCCCACGCCTGCAGCAGTTTGGCCTGCTGCGCGCGAGTGGCCGCCGCGAACTCATCGGCCGGCCCGGCCTGCGCCAGCAGGGGCCAGGCGCACAACAGCCACAGCCCGACGCGCAAAAAGGATAAAAACGGAGATTGCATCGCTGCTGCCTCTTCTGTTAGGCCGGCGGGCGTTGGGCCGCGCCGGCGCTGAGTGACGTTACTTGCCGCCCTTCACCGGGTAATCCGGCTTCTTGTCGTTGCCGGCGATATACGGGCTCCACGGCTGCGCGCGCACCGGCGCCTCGGTCTGCCACACCACGTTGAACTGGCCGTTGCCCTCGATCTCGCCGATCATCACCGGCTTGTGCAGGTGGTGATTGGTCTGATCCATGGTCAGCGTGAAGCCCGACGGCGCGGCGAAGGTTTGCCCGGCCATCGCGGCGCGCACCTTATCGACGTCGGTGGTGCCGGCCTTTTCCACCGCCTGCGCCCACATGTGGAGGCCGACGTAGGTAGCCTCCATCGGATCGTTGGTGACCGCAGTGGCGTAATTCGGCAGATTGTGCGCCTTGGCGTAGGCTTTCCACTGGCTGACAAACTGTTTGTTGGTCGGGTTATCCAGCGATTCGAAGTAGTTCCAGGCCGCCAGGTTGCCCACCAGCGGTTGGGTGTCGATGCCGCGCAGCTCTTCCTCGCCGACCGAGAAGGCGATCACCGGCACGTCGGTGGCCTTGACGCCCTGGTTGGCGAGTTCTTTGTAGAACGGCACGTTGGAATCGCCGTTGATGGTGGAGATCACCGCGGTGTTGCCGCCGGCGGCGAATTTCTTGATGTTGGCGACAATGGTCTGGTAATCGCTGTAGCCGAACGGCGTATAGACCTCTTCGATATCCTTGTCCTGCACGCCTTTGCTGTGCAGGAAGGCGCGCAGGATCTTGTTGGTGGTGCGCGGATAGACGTAATCGGTGCCCAGCAGGAAGAAGCGCTTGGCGCCGCCGCCGTCCTCGCTCAGCAGGTATTCCACCGCCGGGATCGCCTGCTGGTTCGGCGCCGCGCCGGTGTAGAACACGTTCGGCGACATCTCTTCACCTTCGTATTGCACCGGGTAAAACAGCAGTCCATTCAGCTCCTCAAACACCGGCAGCACCGACTTGCGCGACACCGAGGTCCAGCAGCCGAACACCGCCGCCACCTTGTCCTGGCTCAGCAGCTGGCGCGCCTTCTCGGCGAACAGCGGCCAGTTGGAGGCCGGATCCACCACCACCGGCTCCAGCTTTTTACCGAGCACACCGCCTTTGGCGTTGATCTCATCGATGGTCATCAGCGCCACATCCTTCAGCGGCGTCTCGGAAATCGCCATGGTGCCGGAGAGCGAACTCAGAATACCGACCTTGATGGTGTCGGCGGCCTGCGCGCTCCAGGCCAGGCCCAGGCCGATCGCGGCGGCGGACAGCGCAAAAGCTTTGATAAAACGACGACGTTGCATAGTTCAAACTCCTGATGTGTGTGAAATCAAAATGGTTACGCCGAGCGCGCAGGCTGCTGAGCCCGCGCCTGGTGCAACATGTGCAGCGTTATTTTTCGCACTTCTGCCTTGCTGACGGCGATGTGCTCGCCGAGCAGCGTTTGCGCCGCCCCGCTTTGCCGCCGCAGGATCGCCTGCAAAATGGCGGCGTGTTCGCGGTAGGTGGCGTCCACCCGCGCCTGCTGAGTGAAATCCAGCCGGCGAATGATGCGGATCTTTTCGGTCAGTTCGCGGTGAATGCGCGCCATTTCGCCGTTGCCCGCCGCGGCCACCAACGCCTGATGAAACTGCTCATCGTGCTGCGACACCGCCTTGCCGTCCGCCAGGCGCGGCGCGGCGATCCAAAAATGGCTCAGCGCCGCCAGCGCGTCCGGCGTTTCCCCGGCCGGGCGTTCGCACAGCCGTTTCACCGCCTCTTGCTCCAACATGATGCGCAGGTCGTACAGCTCTTCGAAGTAGGCGAAGTCGAACGGCCGCACCTGCCAGCCGCTGCGAAACAGCACCTCGACATAGCCTTCGCGCTCCAGCCGAAACAGCGCCTGACGCACCGGCGTGCGGCTGGCCGCCATGCGCTGCGCCACGTCACTTTCGCTGAAGCGATCGCCCGGCAGCAGACAAAACTCGAAGATGTCGGCCTTGAGCTGCAGATAAATGCGCTCCGCCAGCCCCTCCGGCCGCGCCTTGTGTTCTCCGTTGGTGATTTGCATCATCGCTCCTCCGTTCAGACCGCCCTTTCCAGCCACAGCAGGGCGTCGCCCGGCCCGACCGGCCGCCCCTGCCGGCAGCTGATGCGTTTAACGATCCCGGCGCGCGGCGCGGTGACCGCTAATTCCATCTTCATCGCCTCGACCACGATCAGCGGCTGCCCGGCCGCCACCGCTTGCCCCGGCTCCACCAGGATCTTCCACACGCTGCCGTTCAGATCGGCGCTGACCAGCTCGCCGTCGATGGCGTCTTCTTCCTCCGGCGGCAACAGCTGCGCCTCGGCCTCGTCGTCATCGCTGCGCCAGCGCGCCACTTCGGCGCTGAACGCCTGCTGCTGGCGATGCTGGAAGTCGGCGATCGCCTCGGCGTTGTCGGCCAGGAAGCGGGTGTAGGCGGCGAAGTCGAACTCGCTCTCTTCGATGCGCACCTGCATGCGCCCTTCACGGAACGCTTCGCGCTGCTCGTCCAGCTCTCGCTCGCTGACCGGGTAGAAGCGCACCTGATCGAAGAAGCGCAGCAGCCAGGGTTCACCGGCGGTGAACTGCGGGTTTTTGAGAAACTTGTTCCAGATCGGCAGCGTGCGCCCGACCAGCTGGTAACCGCCCGGCGAATCCATGCCATAGATGCACATGTACATGCCGCCGATGCCGACCGTCCCTTCGGCGGTGTGGGTGCGCGCCGGGTTGTATTTGGAACTCAGCAGGCGATGGCGCGGATCGAGCGGCACCGCGCAGGGCGCGCCGAGGTACACGTCCCCCAGCCCGAGGATCAGGTAGCTGGCGTCGAACAGAATGTCGCGCACCTGCTCGCGTCGGCTCAGACCGTTGATGCGCTGAATGAAATCGACGTTGTTCGGCAGCCAGGGCGCCGAGGCGCGCACCGTCTGTTGATAGCGATCCACCGCCCCCAGCGTGGCCGAATCCTCGAACGCCATCGGCAGCCAGACGGTGCGCGTCGGCACCTTCAGGCGGCTGACGTCCCCCAGCGCCCGTTCGCGCGCCAGCAGGCGCTGCAACAGGTCGGCCTGGCTTATCCGCCGGCTGTCGTAGCGGATCTGCAGCGAACGCACGCCCGGCGCCAGCTCCGCCACGCCCGGTATCGCCTCCTGCCGCAGCGACTGCATCAGCAGATGGATGCGCAGCCGCAGCGCCAGATCGAGCACGTTATCGCCGTACTCCATCAGGATGTAGCCGTCCCCCGCCTGGCGATACGCCACCGCCGGGCGCCCGTCCGCCGCCGGCAGCGCCGCCAGCACCGCGGCGGAAACGGTCTCCGCCGGGGCCAGATCCGGCGGCGGCAGGGTGATGGCTTTCACCGCCGCCAGCGCTTCGATGCTGCCGAGCTGCGCCTGTTCCAGCGACTGCGCCTGCCGGAAGCCGATCGGATGGAACCGGATGCGGTCACCCGGCTTCACCTGCCCCACTTTCCACAGTTCGGCTTTGGCGATGGTCACCGGGCAGACGAAGCCGCCGAGGCTCGGCCCGTCGCGGGTCAGGATCACCGGGAAGTCGCCGGTGAAGTTGATCGCGCCGATGGCGTACTCGCAGTCGTGCACGTTGGAAGGATGCAAACCGGCTTCGCCGCCGTCCTCCCGCGCCCACTCGGGCTTCGGCCCCGCCAGGCGCACCCCGAGGCGGTTGGAGTTGTAATGCACCTGCCAGTCGGTGGCGAAGAAGGCCTCTATTGATTCGGCGGTGAAAAAGTCCGGCGCGCCGTGCGGCCCGTACAGCACGCCGATGTGCCACTGGTCGCCGTAGTGCGGGATCAGGCTGTCATCCATCGCCTGCGGCGCGGCGATCGGCGCCGGCGTGGTGCTGGCGGCCAGCTCAGGTTGGGCGATCGTCAGCATGTCCGCCACCCGCAAGGTGCGCCCGGCGTGGCCGCCGAACTGGCCCAGCGCGAAGGTGGAGCGGCTGCCGAGATACACCGGCACGTCAAAGCCGTTGCGTACCGCCAGATAGGTGCGGCAGCCGTGCGTGGCGCGCCCCAGCGTCAATACCTGCCCGGCCCGCACCGCGATCGGCCGCCAATACGCAACCGCCTCGCCATCCAGATCGGCCGGGCAGCTCGCGCCCGTCAGCGCGATGGTGGCGTCGCAGTGAAAACGCAGCGTCGGCCCCTGCAGGGTAAACTCCAGCCCGGCCGCCGCCGGGTGGTTGCCGACGATGCGGTTGGCCAGCCGAAACGCGAAGTCATCCATCGGGCCGGACGGCGGCACGCCGATGTCCCAATAGCCGAGGCGACCGGGATAATCCTGCACGCTGCTGTAGGTGCCGGGTTGCAGCACTTCGAGGCAGTGCGGCTGGAAACGCACATCATCCAGCAGGCGCGTCCAGACGTCGCCGCGCTGAAATTGCGGCGTGGCGATCACCTGCCGCAGATAGTCGAGGTTGGTGGCGATGCCGTGCAAACGGGTCGCCGCCAGCGCCACGCGCAGTTTTTCCAGCGCCTGCGCCCGATCGGCGCCGTGCACGATCAGCTTGGCGATCATCGGGTCGTAAAACGCCGAAACTTCGCTGCCGGTCGCTACCCAACCGTCGAGGCGCACGTCGTCAGGGAAATGCACCTCGGTCAGCACGCCGGGGCTGGGCTGGAAGTTTTTCAGCGGATCTTCGGCGTAGAGGCGCACTTCGATCGCCGCCCCCTGCGGCGCGCGTTGCAGCGCCGCCCAATCCAGCGCGTCGCCCGCCGCCACCTGCAGCATGCATGCGATCAGATCCAGGCCGGTGACCATCTCGGTGACCGGGTGCTCGACCTGTAAGCGGGTGTTCACTTCCAGGAAGTAAAACTCGTCGCGCGCGGCGTCATAGATAAACTCTACGGTACCGGCGCTGCGGTAATTCACCGACTCGCCCAGCGCCACCGCCGCCCGGTGCAGCGCCTGACGGGTCGCCGCCGGCAGGTGCGGCGCCGGGGTTTCCTCCACCACCTTTTGGTTCCGGCGCTGCAGCGAGCAGTCGCGCTCGCCGAGCGCCGCCACCCGCCCCTGGCCGTCGCCGAAAATCTGCACTTCGACGTGGCGCGCCCGATCGACGAAGCGTTCGATAAAGGCGCCGGCGTCGCGGAAGAACTGCTCTCCCAGCCGTTTGACGCTGTCGTACGCGTCGCGCAGCGCCGCCTCGTCGTCACAGCGCGTCAGGCCGATGCCGCCACCGCCGGCGGTGCTTTTCAGCATCACCGGGTAGCCGATGCGCGCGGCGGCCGAGACCGCCTGCTCAACGCTCTCCAGCAAGCCGGTGCCCGGCGTCATCGGCACCCCGGCCAACGCCGCCAGCTCGCGCGCCCGGTGCTTGAGGCCGAACTCACGGATCTGCGCCGCCGTCGGGCCGATAAAGGCGATGCCCGCCGCCTCGCAGGCGTCGGCAAACTCGGCGCTCTCGGACAAAAAACCGTAGCCGGGGTAGATCGCCTGCGCGCCGGTGGCTGCTGCCGCCGCGAGGATCTTGTCGATGCGCAGGTAACTGTCGGTGGCCTTGTCGCCGCCGAGCGCCACCGCCCTGTCGGCTTCGGTGACGTGCGGCGCATTGCGGTCGGCGTCAGAGTAGACCGCCACGCTGGTGACGCCCAGGCGTTTCAGGGTGCGAATGGCGCGGCAGGCGATTTCGCCGCGGTTAGCGATCAGTACGGTAGTAAACATGTTCATGCCCCCTCAACGCTGGCGAGATAATCACGCCAGCCGCCAAACTCAGTGATATCCGTGGCGCCTTCCAGCGCCCAGGCTTCGCAGATAAACCCCTTCACCCGCCGGCCGTCCGCCAGCAGCAGCGTGCCGATGCCCAATGGCGCCGGGATTTCCGCCACAAACTCGCCGAAGCGGGCCAGCGGGATGTCCCACAGCTCAACGCGGATCGCCGCCCCCTGCGCCGCGCGCGCCAGCCCCGGCTTCGGCGGCTCGGTATCGGCCAACGCGTACAGGCGGTAACAGGGGGCGGTGACGGTTTGTTCCACCCGCACCGCATCGCGCTGCGTCAGCTGGACGTTGAGCGGCATGCCGCTGAGGTGAGCGCCCACTACCGCCAAACGCACGTGTCCCGAAGACGGGGCCGGCGCCGGCTGCGGCGGCAATGCCCGGCCGATGGCCCCAAGCGGCAAGGCGCATTGCCGTTGCCAGCGCAGGCCAAACGCCGCCAGCGCCCGGTCATGCCAGGCGGGCGCTATCAGGGTGATGCCCGCCGGCAGGCCGTCTTCGCGCAGCGGCCCCGGCAGCGCCAGCGCGCTCAGATCGGCCAGATTGGTGAAATTGGTGTAAGTGCCGAATTGCGAATTGAACAGCACCGGCTCCTGCGCCATCTCCGCCAGGGTGCGGATAGTGGGCGCGGTCGGCACCACCAGCGCGTCGAACGGCGCCAGCCGCTGGGCGATCTGCCGCGCCAGCTCGGCGCGCAGGTATTCCGCCTTGTAGGCGTCGCAGGCGCTGTAGCTCAGGCCGTTGCCGACGATGCCGCGCACCACCGGATCGATGGCCTGCGGACTCGCTTCCAGCACCTGCTCAATGGCCACCGTGCGCTCCGCCACCCAAGGCCCGTAATACAGCTGTTCCGCCAGGGTGCGAAACGGCGCGAAATCGAGGGGTTCCAGCGTGGCGCCGCCCGCCCGCAGTTGCGCCAACGCCTGGTGAAACGCCCGCTCGGCCTGCACGTCGCCGAAAAACTCCAGCTGGGCGGGAACGGCGAAACGCGGCGCGGCGGGGATATCCGCCGGCGCGGTATGCGGATCGGCGCGGGAATACGGGTCTGCCGCGTCAAAGCCGCTCGCCAGTTCCGCCACCTGCGCGGCGTCGGCCACCGTCAGCGCGAAGACCGACACCGTATCGTTCAACCGGCAGGCCGGCACCACGCCGCGGTTGGACAACCGCCCCTTGGTCGGCTTCAGCCCGACGATGTTGTTGAACCCGGCGGGCACGCGCCCCGAACCGGCGGTGTCGGTGCCGAGCGCGAACGGCACCAGGCCGCGCGCCACCACCGAGGCGGAGCCGGAGCTGGAACCGCCGCTGACGTAGCGGCTGTCGAAGCTATTGACCACCGCGCCATAAGGTGAGCGGGTGCCCACCAACCCGGTAGCGAACTGGTCGAGGTTGGTTTTACCGAGGGCGATCGCCCCGGCGGCGCGTAGGTGGGCGACCACGGCGGCGTCCGCCGTGGCCTGGTAGGTGAACGCCGGGCAGGCCGCGCTGGTCGGCCAGCCGCCAACGTCGATATTGTCTTTGATGGCGAAGGGCACGCCGAACAGCGGCAGGCGGCTGAGATCGCCGGCGACCGCCTCGAGCCTCTGCGCGAGCTGCCGATACTGCTGCTCGCGCTGCGCCGGCGTGGCGAGATACAGCCAGGCGTTATCGTCCGGGTTCAGCCCGGCGATCAGCGTTTCGATCGTCGCGCTGACGCAGGCGAGGCGCTCGCCCGCCGGACGGGTTTGATAATGGTGCTGCCATTCACTGAGGGTAAAACCGCACGCTTCAACAGGTTCGATCATCGACTGAATTCCATCTGGTACACAAGATGGGATTCAACAGAGCAACCGGCGTGCCAATTTTTAATCTCATGATTTCAATAAATTATAATTAAAACTTATGGATGAAGATGAAAAAATGCGCACCAAAGGCGGGCAAGAAAGGGGCAAAAAAAGGGCAAAAAAAAGCGCCGTCTCGTGACGGCGCCTAAAATCAGCAGTCGGTTTACTCGCCGCGAATGCGCTGCGCCAGCCCTTTGAGGAAGTAGCGCAGCATCTGATCGCCGCACGGGCGGTAGTTCTTCGTGCCCTCTTTGCGGAACAGCGCGCTCAGCTCCGGCTTGGAGATGCGGAAGTCCACCGCGGTGAAAATCTGGTGCATGTCGGTGTCTTTCAGCTCGAACGCCACGCGCAGCTTTTTCAGCACCAGGTTATTAGTGATCGGCAGTTCAACCGCCGGCGCCGGGAACTTGTCGTCCTTGCCGCGCTTGAAGAACACCAGGCCGTTGAGGAAGTGCGCCATCACTTCGTCCGGGCACTTCTCGTAGCCCGGCTCGCCTTCTTTGATCACGTAAGCGTCCATCGCCGACACCGCCACCTCGAAATCGTCCAGTTTGATAATCTCGACCATTTTGGCGTTGTTAATGCTCAGCATATAGCGCACGCTGCGCAGCACGTCGTTGTTCATCATGGGATTGCATTGCCTTTACTTGTCTAACGGGGACGTGCGCATTGTAAAAAAATGCCCCATACCCAAAATAATTGGAGTTGCATCGCGGCGGCAAATTTGTAAGCCCCCGGAGCATAGTTAACTATGTGACCGGGGCGCGCAAATGCAGCCAACAAAGAGGCAGCTCCAAGTATGACGGGTATGGCCGCACACCTTGAATGTGCGGCAGTATAGGGATCGGCAAGGGGTTTCTCAATCGATTTGGCTTTTTTGCTGATACAGCGGGATGTCTTCGCCGATGATGTACTTGTTGCGCAGCATCGACGAGACCTTATCCATGATCATCACCACCACCACCAGAATCAGGGTGATGAACATCACCACGTCCCAGTTCCACAGCCGCATGTTCTCCGCGTACACCAGGCCGATGCCGCCGGCGCCGACGAAGCCCAGCACCGCCGCAGAGCGGGTGTTGGACTCGATCTGGTACAGGCTGAGCGCCAGGAAGGTGGGGAACGATTGGGTGAAAATGCCGTAGCGGTGCTTCTGCAACCCGTTGGCGCCCACCGCCGTCAGGCCGCGGCTGGGGGATTTGTCCACCGCCTCATGGCCTTCGGCGTACAGTTTGCCCAACAGCCCGACGTCCTGCATCACGATCGCCAACACCCCGGCGAGCGGCCCCATGCCGACGGCGCGCACGAAGATCAGCCCCCAGATCGCCATGTCGATGCCGCGCAGCACGTCGAGCAAGCGGCGCACCAGCACCGAAATCGGCCGCAGCAGCGGCGTCGACATCACGTTGCGCGCGGCGAAGAACGACAGCGGCAGCGCGATCAGCGACGCGGTGATGGTGCCGGCGAACACAATGGCGATGGTGATGCCGATCTGCTGGAAGTAGTACATGAACGGCCAGTTGGCGAAGTCGTGCCAGACGAACATGCGCAGGAAATAGCGCCCCAGCTGCTGGCAGCCGTTGATAAACTGCGGCCAGCTTATGCCGAAGACCAGGAAGAAGAACACGTAATACAGCACGATCGCCAACGCGATCAGGCCGACGGTGCGCAGGTAGCGCCCCTGCTGCGCGAAGATCGCCGGATGTTGCTGTTTTAGCTGGCGCAGCGTTTCCGCCGACGCCGGAGTGCCCGCTGTCATTTTGCCCCCTCCACCACGCGCTTGCGCAGCTCGCCCGACACGTAGTCGAGCACGGAAACCACCACGATAATCAGCAGCAGCGTCATGCTGACCTGATCGTAACGGTCGAGTTTAATGTTGGTCATCAGCTCCTGGCCGATGCCGCCCGCTCCCACCAGCCCTAAAATGGTCGACTGGCGGAAGTTGATCTCCAGCCGCATGAAACTGTAGGAGAGAAACACCGGCTTCACCTGCGGCCACAGGCCGAAGCGCATGCGCTGCAGCGGCGTGGCGCCGCAGGCCGCCAGCCCGCGCACCGGTTTGTTGGAGGCGGTTTCGATCGATTCGTAGAACAGCTTGGTCAGGCTGCCGATGGTATGCAGCGCCAGCGCCAGGAAACCGGGAATGGCGCCGATGCCGAACGCCATCACGAACATCACCGCCCACGCCAGCTCCGGCATGGTGCGCAAGAACGCCACCAGCGTGCGGATCGCCAGCCGCACCCAGGCCGGGGTATAGGTATTGCCGGCCGCCAGAAACGCCAGCACGGTCGCCACCAGCACCGAGAAAATGGTCGCCGCCAGCGCCAGCTGCAGGGTCTCCCAGATCAGCGGCAGCTGGATATTCAGGCGGTAACCCCAGTAGGCCAGTGAGCCTTCGGTACGCCCGTCGGCGAACAGCAAATGCCAATGCAGCGTCGGAATGGTTTCGGCCAGGTAGTCGAAGAAGTGCGGAATAGACACCCAGACGGTGTGCAGGTTGAACTCGGCGAGGTTGCCGGCGCCCAGGTACAGCACCACCAGCCCGAGCGACCACAGCAGCGCTTCGCGCTTTTGCTTGCTGCGGATCCGTTGGTAATAGTGTGCGAAATCGGTATTCAAAGCAGGTCTTCCATCTTTATGGAACAAGGGGTTCAGCATGCTGAACCCCTTCATTCGAACGGCCGAGGTAGCCGGGAATTAACGGTCGCCTTTGGTCAGCTCGCGCTTCATATCGATGATGGTCTGGTATTCCGCCAGGGTAGTGTCGCCGATGTGCTGTTTGCCGCCCATCGCTTTGATAAAGCACTGGTGGTCGTCTTTATCCAGCTTCTTGATGGCGGTGACCACTTTGGCCTTGAAGTCGGCCGGCAGCGAGTTGCTCACCAGGATCGGGCCGTTCGGGATCAGCGGCGACTGCCAGATGATGCGGATCTGCTTCATCAGGTCCGGGTGATCCATGCGGATCATGCGGGTGAACGCGCCGCTGGTGTAACCGGTGTTGTAGTCGCCGATCATCGACGCCCAGGTCACCGCGCCTTCGAACTGGCCGTTCAGCACGCCGAGGATGTCCTGCTCGTGGCCGCCGGAGAAGGTGACGCTGGAGAAGGTGTTGTTGTATTTGTTGTCGACCGTGCCGCCGAACAGCTTTTTAAACGCCTGGTTCGGGATCAGGAAGCCGGAGGTGGAATCCGGATCGGCGAAGCCGATGGCCTTGCCTTTCAAGTCTTCCAGTTTCTGGTACGGGCTGCCGGCCTTCACCACCACCACCGAGTGGTAGCCACGCGACTGGTCAACGTCGTCGACCGCGATGCCGACGATGTCCACCGCTTTCGGATCCTTGATGTAGACCGAGGCGAACGACGACGGCGACATGCTCAGCACCAGGTCAATCTTGCCGCCCAGCAGGCCCTGGATCACGCCGGAATAGTCGGACGAGTTGCGCAGCTTGGTATCGACGTTCAACTCTTTGTCCAGGAACTGCTTCACGCATTGGTTATCGCCGATCTGTTGGGTGGCGTTCTGGCCGCCGAGAATGCCCAGGTTCAGCTCTTTCGGCGCATCCGCTGCGGCAGCATTAAATACCATCATCGCGCCGGCCATCAGGGTGGTCAGACTCAATACTTTTTTCATCAGGTGTGCCTTGTGTGTAAAGGGTAAAGGTCAAAAGTGCTTCAATGGATCTGATTGGCTTCTTCGCCATACAGCTGGTGCAGGATCCGTTCGTTCAGTTGCGAAGGATGCCCGTCAAACACGATCTTCCCGTGGGCGATGCCGATCACCCGCGAGCAATACTCTTTCACCAGTTCGACCGAGTGCAGATTCACCATTACCGCGATGCCGTCTTCGCTGATTTTCTGCAGCGCGTCCATGATGCGGCGGGTGTTTTTCGGATCGAGCGACGCGACCGGCTCATCGGCCAGCAGGATTTGCGGGTTTTGCATCAGCGCGCGGCAGATGGCGACGCGCTGCATTTGGCCGCCGGAGAGGTGCTCGGCGCGCTGCAGCGCGTGCGGCAGCATGTTGAGCCACTGCAACAGCTCGATGGCGCGAGCGCGGTCGGCGTCATCGAACAGTTTGAAGAAGGATTTCAGCGTGGAAGTGTGGCTCAGACGGCCCAGCAGCACGTTGGTCATCACGTCCAGCCGCGGCACCAGGCAGAAGTCCTGGAAGATCATGCCGCAGCGCGCGCGCCACTGGCGCATCTGGCGGCCGGCCAGCTGAGCGATATCCTGCGCCGCGCCATCGTCTTCGAAGTGCAGCATCTCGCCGCAGCTGGAAGGTATGGTGCCGTTGAGGGTGTGCAGCAGCGTGGACTTGCCCGCGCCGGAACGGCCGATCACCGCCACGAATTCGCCGGCGTGCAGATCGAAATTGATGTCATCCAGCACGCGCTGCTGCGCTTTGTAAGCTTTGCCGAGCCCCTTTACCGATAATACTTTGCGGGATGCGGCGGCGTGCTGCCCTGGAAAGTCGTGCTGCGCCAATTTTAACAGTGCCTGAGCCATATGATTTCTCTGGTTTCAGTGGCTAATCATTATGGGCACCTATTAACGGATAAGTTTATGACAGTGGGATGATGGTTTTATGGCCGGGGCGTGACGCGTGCCGCCCCGGCGGGCGCCTCACGCCAGGGTGAAGAAGTCCAGCCCCAGCGCCGCCTTGACCTGCTGCAGCGTCCGCTGGCTGATCTGATGCGCGCGGCGGGTGCCGTGCTGCAAGATGCGCGTCAACTCGCCTTTATCGGCGATGAATTCGGCGCGGCGGGTGCGGATCGGCTCAAGCAGGCTCTGCAGGCAATCCTCCAGCAGCCGTTTGATCTTCACGTCCCCCAACCCGCCGCGCCGATAGTGCGCCTTCAGCTCCGCCACCAGCGCGGCGTCTTCGCAGAAGGCGTCCAGATAGGTAAACACCATGTTGCCCTCCACCCGGCCGGGATCGCTGACGTTGAGATGGCCGGGGTCGGTGAACATGCTCATCACCGCCTTGTGCACCTCGTCGGCACCGGCGCCAAGCGGGATGGCGTTGCCGCGCGATTTCGACATCTTGCCCTGCCCGTCCAGCCCCGGCAGACGCCCGACGTTGCTCAACAGCGGCTGGCACTCCGTTAATATCGGTTGGCCGACGATGTGGTTGAAGCGCCGCACGATCTCGTTGGTTTGCTCCAACATCGGCAGCTGATCCTCACCGACCGGCACATGGGTGGCGCCAAAGGCGGTGATGTCCGCCGCCTGGCTGACCGGATAAATCAAAAAACCGGCCGGCAGGCTGCGGGCGAAATCCTTCTCGGCGATTTCGTTTTTCACCGTCGGGTTGCGTTCCAGCCGCGCCACGCTGACCAGATTGAGGTAGTACATCGTCAGCTCAGCCAACGCCGGCTGCGCCGACTGCAGGCAGATCGTAGTTTTGTGCGGATCGATGCCCACCGCCAGATAGTCGGCCACGACGTTGAGCACGTTGGCGCTGATTTTTTGCGGGTTGTTACCGTTGTCGGTCAGGCCCTGCAAATCCGCCACCATCACCGTTTGGTTATGCTGGTGCTGCAGTTCGACGCGCTGGCGCAGCGAGCCGACGAAGTGACCTAAATGCAGTGGGCCGGTGGCGCGATCGCCGGTAAGAATGGTGTAGCTCATGACAGTGCTCCTGAAGGTCTGTAGACCGCCGGATCAACGCCACAAAAAATAATGCCGCCAAACCGGCGGCATTAAAAAGAGATGTGAATACTCGTGCCGCCTCAGAAGAGGCGCCACCATGACTGATTGTGGGTGGAGTGCATCGATATATTCATGCCATCAAGGTATACCCGCCGCGGCAGCGCGTCAATAGCCCGCCGCCGGCGCGTAAGACGGCGTTACACTCCGGCATTTGCGTTCCTGGTCTGGCGCGCTAGGGTAAAACCTTCAACCGGAAAAAGGAGCGCATGATGAAGATCGGATTTGCCGGACTGGGTGGGATGGGCAGCGCCATGGCGGCCAACCTGTTGCAGGCGGGCTTCGCCTTAACGGTATGGAACCGCTCGCCGCAGGCGGCGCAGCCGCTGGTGAGCGCCGGCGCGCAGCAGGCCGAACGGCCGGAACAGCTGGCCGATGCCGACGTGCTGATCACCATGCTGGCCGACGATGCCGCCACGCAACAGGTGGTGGTGGACAGCGGATTGCTGCAGCGGATGAAACCGGGCGCGCTGCATATCAACATGGCGACCATCTCGGTCGAACTCGCCAAGCGTTTGACGGCGCTGCATGCGGAACACGGCATCGGTTATCTCGCCGCGCCGGTGCTGGGGCGGGTCGACGTGGCCGCCGCCGGCAAGCTGAATATTCTGGCGGCCGGCGATAGCGAGCGGCTGAAGCAAGCGCAGCCGCTGTTCGATGCCCTCGGCCAGAAAACCTGGCACTTTGGCGCCGATCCGGCGCAGGCCAACGTGGTCAAAATCGCCACCAATTTTACGCTGGCCAGCGCCATTGAAGCGATGGCGGAAGGCAGCGCGCTGGTGCGCAACTACGGCGTGTCCGGCGCCGACTACCTGCAGATGCTGAGCAGCACCGTCTTCGCCGCCCCGGCCTATCAGGGCTATGGCGCGCTGATCGCCGCCGAGAAGTATTCCCCGGCCGGATTCCGGCTGGCGCTGGGGCTGAAAGACGTCGGGCTGGCGCTGGCCGCCGGCGCCGACAGCCATACGCCGATGCCGTTCGCCGGGGTGCTGAAAGACAACTTCCTCGACGCGATGGCGCAGGGGGATGCGGATCTGGACTGGGCCGCGCTGGCCAAGGTGGCGGCGCGGCGGGCGGGCCTGAAATAACGAACGGGGGCGTTAGCCCCCGTTTTCCGTTCTCAGAACACGATGTCCGCCGCAGGCACGGCGCGGATCGGCACGCCGAAGCTTTCGATATTCGACAGCGTCTCGTTATGGTGGGTGCGGATCAGCAAACCGTCGGCATAAGGTTTGTCGTGGCAGGTGTGGGCATCCGCCGCCAGCGTCACCGGATAACCGTGCGCCGCCGCGCTGCGCACCGTGGTATCGATGCAAAACGGCGTGGAGTAGCCGCACACCACCAGCTGCGATACGCCGTTGGCGATCAGCAACGCGCCCAGTGAGGTGCGCAGGAACGAGTCCGGCGTGGTTTTATCCACCCGGTGATCGCCCGGCGCCACCTTCAGCGCCGCGAGCACTTGCCAGGCGGCGCTGCCGTGCCGCAGCTCGTCGTCCGGCGTGTGGTGCTGAATGACGACAACCGGCACGCCCGCCCGGCGGGCGCGCTCGCTCAGCTGATTGATGCGCGCAACGGTGCCCGCGGCATCCGCCGGCGGCGGCGTAAACAATCCTTCCTGCACATCGATAATCAACAGCGCGGTGGTCATGGCGGCTCCCGAAGAGAAGATAAGTGGCGTCAGCACACCGGCTGGCGCGGGCGGAAAATATGGTCGACGCCCTGCTCCCGCAGCCGATTCACCAGATCGTGCCCGCCGTTCGGCGTGGCATGCGCCAGTTGCCGTTCGGCGGTAAACACCGGGCTGGCCCAGAACAGGTTCACCGGGTCGCCGTACTGCTGCGGTAATACCAGGTGCGCGTGATGCGGATAGAAGGACGACGATAAAATATAGCCTTCGTAGCCCAGCGGCGCCACGTCGGACTCCAGCGTGTGCCCTTCGCCGATCCAGGTCAGCCGCGCCCAAGGCGCGTGAGCGAAACCGGCCAGCGCGCTGGCCATCTGCACCGCGTTGTCTTCGGTCATGTATTGGCTGTCGATGGCGATCGCCATCTCCATACGGCGATAGCGCGAAGCCTCGTCGTTGAACAGGATCTCCACCCACGGCATCGGCCGGATGCTGACCCCCATGGTGAGGAAGTAATAGATGCCGTCGCGCTCGTGCTGGGTGATGGCCATCGGCGGCCACTTGCCCTGATCGATGGCGTAGTATTTTACCGAAGGGCCAAAATGCGGCTCATAGCGCGCCTGAAAATCGCGCTGCATCTTCGGCCACGGATTGCCCTCTTCACGCTGCCAGCTGCGCCAAAACTGGCGGGTGCTTTCCGCCTGCGCATATTGCGTGTTGGTCGAGGCCGAACCGAGCGGATAGGCCAGTGGGCTCTCCTTGATGCAGCTGGCCGAATAGCACACCGAATGGTCGATATACAGGCTCCAGCCGGGGATCACCGCCAGCAGTTGGCCGTAATACCACAGGGCCGCGCCGTCGTCGCTTTCGCTCCACACCACCATCAGCCCTTCCGGGTGCAGCGGCGCTTCCCCTTCCAGGTTGCGGCAAAACTCCGCCGCCAGCATCGGCGGCTGCCCTTGTTCCAACGCGGCGCGATCCTCCTGCAACGGCGCGGCGGCCAGGTTGCGCAGCCAGCAGGCGCGCACCTGATAGCGGTCGCTGTAGGCTTCGGCGGGATAGATGTAAAAATAGGCTGCCCGGTGATCTTGCTGAACCACCGCGACCAGCGTCTGGTTCTCATTGCTGACTTCAGCAAGTACGTATGACTCGTTCATATCACCTCAATAGGGTCAGGGCGCGGCAGAATCGGCTGCGCGCCAAAAATGGAATGTGGCTTTGCCCCCAAGTGTAAAACGCATTACTGGCCGGCTCACCCGTAAAAGTCTCAAAAACGGCCGTAAACGAAGATAAACAAAGACTAATTATAGCGGCTGCGGCTCATGACGGCCGAGTGATGCGCCGCACCGCGCGCTGATAGGAACCGTTGCGCATCGACGCGCCCAGCACTTTGCCGAGGCCTGCATCACCACCCCGCCGAGTGGGCGCGCCAACGCGCTCGGCGCCGGCGCCTTCAGCAGAATGCGCGCTACCTCTTGGGTGCGTTCGTCACAGACCAGCTGCGGCTGCATCGCCTGCAGATAGTCGTCAACCTCCGCGCAGGACTGAGGGATGGCGGTCGCCCCCAGCGCGGCGGCCACGCGCGCCGCTTCGCGGTAGTATTGATCCTGCAAATCGCGGGAAAGGTGCGGGTTGCGGTAGCGCAGGTGGCTGGCCAGAAAACGGCTGCTCTCCGCGACGTGTACCCAGGTCAGCAGCGCCGGATCGCTGGCGGCATAAGGCGTGCCGTCGCTGCCGACGCCGGTCACCCGCAGATGGATGGCTTTGACTTTGGCGATCAGCCGCTGCGCCTCGGCGGTCGGGCCGAAGGTGGTGACCGACACGAACTGGCTGGTGCGGCGCAGGCGGCCAATCATATCTTCGCGGAAGTTGGAGTGATCCCACACCCCGGCCAGCGCCAGCGGGTGCAGCATCTGCAGCAGCAAGGCGCTGACGCCGCCGCACAGCATCGGGGTGAAATCGCGGTGAACCTGCCAAATGACCGACTGCGGGCCGAACAAGCCCGGATCGCCCGGCGGGTTCTCAAAATCGACGCCGCCGAGCGCCAGCCCGGTCAGGCTGAGCACCTGTTTTTCTATCGCTGCGCGTACCGCTTCCATCCTGCCGCCCTCTTGCTGGTTCAGCGGCCAGTGTATCACGCGGCGAGCGCCTCATTGCGCCCTGCGGCGGTTGAAAGCATTAACTTACTGAATTACAGTTGTTATACCGCTGGCAACAAGGCGGGCCTATTCGATCCACTGCAGAGGCGCTTTGCAGGGCGTTAACCCACGTTAATTCGGCACTAACCCCACAAAACCTCTATCTAGTTTCTTTTCCTTCAACTTAGATAGCAGAGAGTTCGATGATTACCATCAGAGCACGCGCGGCGGAAGACAACGCGCAATTGGCAGATATCTGGCTGCGTTCGGTGCGCGCCACCCACCATTTTTTAACCGAAGACAACATCACGCAGCTGTTCCCGCTGGTGCTGAACGACTACCTGCCGGCGGTCAACGTTTGGGTGGCCGAAGAGCGCCCGGGGCATCCCTGCGGCTTTATCGGCCTGAACGGCAACAAGGTGGAGATGTTGTTTATCGACGCCGATCAGCGCGGCAAAGGGGTGGGCAAAGCGCTGTTGACCCACGCGGAAACGCTGCACGATGAGCTGCAGCTGGACGTGAACGAGCAAAATCCGCAGGCCAGCGGCTTCTACCGCCACTACGGGTTTGTCATCACCGGCCGCTCGCCGCTCGACGGCCAGGGCAACCCGTTCCCGCTGTTGCACATGAAGCTGGACAAACGCTAGCCCTCCGCCGGCCGCCCGGCGGCCGGTTTCTTCCCCCGCCTCCCCCCGTTGCCTTATATATCAAATCAGAATAAGTAATAGATTTTACATTCTTCCTGTCACTATAAACCCTCGGTAGGATTGCCCGGTATTCACCCGCAACAGAGGTTCCGTCAGCCGAAAAGCCGAACGATCTCTGTCCGGCGCACCGCGCTCTGGACGGAATGCTGTGATGTATCGATAAGGATCCGCTTCGCTATGATCGTTCTTTCGAACGTTTGCAAAACTTTTGACAGCACACAGGGCCGCGTCGTGGCGGTAGACAACGTCAGCCTGGCGGTAGAAGCCGGGCAAATTTACGGCATCATCGGCTACAGCGGCGCCGGCAAAAGCACCCTCATCCGCCTGCTCAACGGTCTGGAAACGCCCACCAGCGGCCGCATCGACGTGGGCGGTTTCGATATCGCCCACGCCAAAGGCAGCCATCTGCGCCAGGCGCGGCTGAAAATCAGCATGGTGTTTCAGCACTTCAATCTGCTGTGGTCGCGCACCGTCAGCCAAAACATCGCGTTTTCCATGCAGATCGCCGGCGTGCCCAAGGCGCAGATTGCGCCGCGCGTGGCGGAACTGATCGCGCTGGTCGGCCTGCAGGGGCGCGAAAACGCCTACCCGTCGCAGCTCAGCGGCGGCCAAAAGCAGCGCGTCGGCATCGCCCGCGCGCTGGCCAATAACCCGAGCGTGCTGCTGTGCGACGAGGCCACCTCGGCGCTCGATCCGCAGACCACCGACGCCATTCTCGACCTGCTGCTGGACATCAACCGCCAGCTGAAATTGACCATCGTGCTGATCACCCACGAGATGCACGTGGTGCGCAAAATCTGCCACCGCGTGGCGGTGATGGAAAACGGCCGCATCGTCGAAGAAGGCCCGGTGCTCGACGTGTTCACCCGGCCACAGCAGCCGATCACCCGGCAGTTCGTCAAACAGGTGTCGCAGTATGCGGACACCGAAGAGAGCTTCAACCCGCTGCTCACCGCTCATCTGCCGGGGGCGATTTTCAAGCTGACCTTCGTCGGTGTGCAAACCCATCAGGCGGTAATCTCCGAAGTGATCCGGCGCTATGCCCTGACCATCAACATTCTGCACGGCAAGATCAGCCACACCCTCAACGGTTCGTTCGGCGAACTGTATATCCACGCCGAAGGCAACGAACAACAAGTCGCCGACATGCTCAGCCTGCTGCACGAAAGAGACATCGCCGTCGAGGTTATCCAACATGATTGAATCCCTGTTCCCCCACCTGCGTCTGGACCAACTGTGGGACGCCACCTGGGAAACGCTGTACATGACCGGCATCGCCGGTTTAGCCACGCTGGTGCTGGGCATCGTGCTCGGCGTGCTGCTGTTTTTAACCTCGAAGGGCCAGCTGTGGCAGAACCGGGCGGTCTATTCGCTGATCTCCGTACTGGTCAACGTCTTCCGCTCCATTCCGTTCATCATCCTGATCGTGCTGCTGATCCCGTTCACCAAGTCGCTGATCGGCACCATTCTCGGCGCGGACGCGGCCCTGCCGGCGCTGATCGTCGGCGCGGCGCCGTTCTACGCCCGGCTGGTGGAGATCGCGCTGCGCGAGGTCGACAAAGGGGTGATTGAAGCGGCGCGCTCGATGGGCGCCAAAAACCGCACCCTGATTTTCCGCGTATTGCTGCCGGAAAGCTCGCCGGCGCTGGTTTCCGGCATCACCGTCACCCTGATCGCGCTGGTGAGCTACACCGCGATGGCCGGGGTGATCGGCGCCGGCGGCCTGGGCAACCTGGCCTATCTGGAAGGCTTCCAACGCAACCACAGTGACGTGACGCTGGTGGCGACGCTGACGATCCTGCTGATCGTTTTCGTCATTCAGTTCATTGGCGACACCCTGACAAGAACGCTCGATAAACGTTAATTAACCAAGGAAAACGATGATGAAAAAGCACCTATTGATGTTGGCTTTCGCCTCCGTTACCACTCTGGCTTCTTTTGGCGCCACCGCGGCGACCAAGCTGGTGGTCGGCGCCTCCAACGTGCCGCACGCCGAGATCCTCGAACAGGCTAAACCGATACTGGCAAAGGAAGGCATCGATCTGCAGATCAAGCGCTTCCAGGACTACATCCTGCCGAACACTGCGCTGGCCAGCCATGACATTGACGCCAACTATTTCCAGCACGTGCCTTACCTGAACTCGGTGCTGAAAGACCACGCCGACGACAAGAGCTACGACTTCGTCAGCGCCGGCGCGATCCATATTGAGCCTATCGGCATCTACTCGAAGAAGTACAAGAGCCTGAAAGATCTGCCGGAAAACGGCAAAATCATCATGCGCGACGCGGTGGCGGAAGAAGGCCGCATCCTGTCTATTTTTGAACGGGAAGGCGTGATCAAGCTGAAGCCGGGGGTGAGCAAGGTGGACGCGCGCATCACCGACGTGGTGGAAAACCCGAAACACCTGAAGTTCCAGGCCAACGTTGAGGGCGCGCTGCTGCCGCAGATGTACAACAACAACGAAGGCGACGCGGTGGTGATCAACGCCAACTACGCCATCGACGCCGGACTGAATCCGACCAAGGATCCGATCGCGGTCGAAAGCGGCGAAAACAACCCGTACGCCAACATCATCACCGTGCATAAGGCCGACGTGAACAAACCAGAGATCGTGGCGCTGGTCAAGGTACTGCACTCCAAACCGATTCAGGACTTTATCCGCGAGAAGTACCAGGGCGCGGTGATCCCGGTCAATCAGTAATGGGTTAGACGGCCCGGTAAAAACCGGGCCTGTTTCTACACCTTATTGCCAATCTGGCTGAGCCGCGGCCACACCAGCATCAACGCCTCCAGCAACCGCAGCAGATCGCTGCGGCTTGCCCCTTCGCGCGCCTGCACCGACATGCCTTCAATGGTACAAATGACGTATTTCGCCAGCAGCGCGGTGTCGGTCTTCGCCAGCAGTTCCCCCTGCTGCACCTTGCGATCGAAGCAGGCTTTCAGCGCCGCTTCCTGGGCATGATGTTTTTTGCGCAGCATCTGGGCGACGTCGTCGGACGCGGACGATAGCGCGGCGGAGGCGCACACCATAAAACAACCTGACGGCGTATCGGGGTCGGTAAACACTTCGACGGAAGAACGCACGTAGGCCTCGACGATCTCGGCTACCGGCAACGCCTGTTCCAACAGTTGGTTGGTGCAGGTGGTGTATTTTTGCAGATAGCGCTCCACCGCCGCGCGGAACATCCCTTCCTTGTTGCCGAATTCCGCATACAGCGTCGGCGCTTTGGCGCCGGTCACTTCCACCAGATCGGCCAGCGAGGTGGCTTCATAACCGTGCCGCCAGAACAGATCGAGCGCGCTTTCCAGCGCCCGGTCGCGATCAAATTGTTTCGGTCTGCCGCGGCTTTTCTTGCCGCAAACCTCTTCATTGATGCTCATCGTTCCTCTCCTATCCCGCTCCACGGCAGGGTTAGCACAAATAACTTAACGATCATTATAAAAAAATATTGCGCCCTCGTCGAGAACCGATTAGCATTTAGTTATCGATCGTTAAGATAATTTAGCGAAGCGGATTAACCCCCTCTGTTCACCGTTATCGGAAAGGAAATAACATCATGAAAAACTTAAAATTAACCTTAGCAGCTCTCACTCTGGCCAGCGTTTCCTTCGGCAGCTTCGCCGCCGATTTAGTCCAGAACCAACCGGCTGACCAGCAGAAAGTGGGCGTCATCACCGTCAGCGGCGCATCCGATCTGACCTCGCTGGAAAGCAGCCTGGCCGCCAAAGCCAATCAGGCCGGTGCAAAATCCTTCCGCATCATCGGCGCCGGCGGTAACAACCAGCTGCACGGCACTGCAGAAATCTATCAATAACAATACATTAAGCCAACGGATTGCCTGTTCTTTTGCTCACAACGCCAGGGCGTAAAAAAAATTAATTAACGAGCATTAAAAAAATACTTGCAATCTGTCAAACCGGCATCTAACATTAAATTATCGATCGTTAATTAATTTAACGACCTTACCAAACAAACATTGTAAAGAACACAGATAGGAAATAAGACTATGAAAAACCTGAAAATGACCATCGCCGCCATCGCACTGGCTTCCGTCTCCTTCGGCAGCTTCGCCGCCGAACTGGTCAACGCTCAACCGGCCGATCTGCAAAAAGCCGGCGTCGTCACCGTCAGCGGTGCGTCCGATCTGAGCAGCCTGGAAAACAAACTGGCGGCCAAAGCCGACGCAGCCGGCGCCAAATCCTTCCAGATCATCGCCACCACCGGTGACAACAAACTGCACGGTACCGCGATCATCTACAATTAATTGCCACATCGGCAATCGCGCAAAAGGGCGGCTCAGGCCGCCTTTTGTTTTATCTGCCCGCCAACGCGCCGGTCGGTTTACGGGATCCACCCCAGCAGCCTGAACCACAGATAATCCAACGGCACCAGCAGCGCAAAGCTGAGCACAGCCAACAGCAGGCACAGCTTCAACCCTTCACGCGCCGGCACTTTGCCCATCCCCATCGCCACCACGATCGGCGAAGCCTGATACGGCAGCAGCGGCGTGGCATAGCCGATCACCTGGGTCATCAACACCGTCAGCAGCGGCAGGCCGCTGCCCACGGACAACGCCTGGGCCAGCGGGGTAAACAGCGCCGGCACGCCGTTGGCGGTCACCACGAAATTCAACAGCGCGGTGATCCCCACCAGCGAACCGAACGCGGTGAACGGTTTGCCGTGCAGATCCGGCATCATCGCCAGCAGCGCATCGCCCAGCCGATCGCCAAGCCCCGAGTGGCTGACCAGCGCGGTCAGCCCCAGGATCCCCGCCACGTAGATGCAGGTGCGCACGTTAACCCCGGCGGCGAACTGCTCGCCGTTGAGAAAACCGATGCGCGGCAGCAGGCAGACACAGGCCGCCGCCAACCCGATCCAGGCGGGGGCGATGCCGTGCCAGCTGTCGGTCATCCACAGCAGCACAGTAATGCCCAACAGTGCGATCAGCCGCCATTCGGCGGCGCTGAGCGGGGTTTGCGCCGCCTCGGCCGCCACCGGCTGCGGCCGCGCACGGAACAGGCCGCAGATGCACAGCGTCAGCAGCGCGCCTTTGGCCACCCCGAGTACCGGGGCATGCAACAGCAGATAAGAGAGATAGGCGAAGTGGCTGCCGTAGGCGCTTTCCGCCGCGCCGCTCATCACCAGATTGGGCACGTTGGCCGGCAGGATGCTGGCGGAGAGCTGGAAGGTGCCGAACCCCACCGCCAGCGCCAAACCGATGCGGCCGCACGAGCCTTCCGCCAGACCGGCGCGATCGGCCAACGCCATGACGATCGGCATCAGCAGCGTAATGCGCCCCATGTTGGAGGGCATGACAAACGCCAGCGCGTAGCTTATCGCCACCACGCCGCCCACCAGGCGGGGCCAGGAACCGGCCAGGTGCGGCAAGAGCCGGTTGGCCAGGCGATCTGCCAAACCGGTACTGCGGATGGCGGTGCCCAGTACGAAACCGCTGAGCACCAGCCAGAATGCGGAGGACGCGAAACCGGAAAAGGTCACCGCGGCGGGCGCCAGCTGCAATACCATCACCGCCGCAAAGAACAGCAGCGCGACCAAATACTCCGGCAAGCGGGCGCTGGCCCATAGCGCGATGACCACCAGCGTGACCAGCGCGGACAGCGCCATCGGATCCCCCAACATAGTTTCCTCCCTGATAAAACGTTGTGATTGTTATCAAACGGTTAACAGGGTGACACAAGGCGCGGGCGTTAACCTTGAAACCGCTCACATATCGTCGTTCTGCAGATTTTTCAGCATGCACACATTGCAGCCGTGGTGGCCGGTATTGCCGCGCCGTTCCGTCAGCAGCGTGAACCCCAGCGCGTAGTACAACCCGATCGCCTCTTTCAACTGTTCGGTGGTTTCCAGGTAGCAGTAGCGATACCCCGCCGCCCGCGCCGCCTTCAGCGCCTGCACCACCATATAGCGCGCCATGCCCAGCCCGCGCGCGCCGGGTTTGAAGAACAGCTTCTCCAACTCGCAATAGTCGGGCTCTTCGCCCGCCAGCGGCGCCATGCCGACGCCCCCCACCACCTGCCCGTCCCGCTCCAGCACCCAGTAGTGGCCGCCATTGTCGCGATACAGACCGGTCAGCCGATCGAGATCCGGATCGTGCAGGCTGACCCCTTCCATCTTGTCCATGCCGTACTCGCGAAACACATCGCGAATGATCGCCGCCATCGCCGCATCGTCGCGCGCGGCGATCGGCCGCACCCGCAGATTGGCGTCGCGCTGTTTGCGCGCGCTGCGCAGCGCCGCGGTCATCTTTTTCATCGCCGCGGTGGTGCTCGCCAGCTCATCGTCGTCCAACTGCGTCAGCGCCGCCTGCATAAAACCGTCGGCGTCGCTCTCGATGCCGGCCAGCGTCTTGCCGCCCTGTTTACTCAGCCGATGCAGGTTGTGCCGCTTGTCATCCGGATGATCCACCGTTTCTATCACGCCGGCGGCCACCAGGCTGCGCAGCGCCCGGCTGGCGCTGGCCTTGTCGATGCAAAGCCGGGCCGCCAGCTCGGTGACGCCCAGCGGCTGCTCGCTGACTTCGATCATCAGATGGATCTGCAGCGGCGAAAAGCGCGAGCCGTTGCTCTGCTTGTTCAACATGCCGAATTCTCTGACCAAACCGCGCGCCAATGCTCTGAAATCCCTGATGTTCACGACGTTATGCTCCCCTGTTCTTCCACCTTCACGTTAGGTTGGATGGATTATTGGTTGATAGTGTTACCTAATTTCGCACATAACGATAACGCATAAACAATTGCGAATGAATAACCAATCCGGCACCTGGATATGTCAAAACATTTCACAACACAGCATTTAAACCCAACTAATAGAAAATTAATAAAATTAAAAATCAAACTAAAAACAAAAATTGAAATAAAAAACCAATAAAAGTGAACACAAAAACGACAAAAGTGGATAAAACAAACAACAAAATAAATAACTATTTGAAATTTAAAAAATAAAAATTAAAACGCAAAAACTTGATAGCAACAACTCAAGCGCCACCTCGTCAACGTCGGTTACATATTTACGCCTGCCTTCACGCGCCTGCCTGCGCCATTGTCCCTTTTGCCAAAAGTAGCCCATGCTTTAACTGCACCTCTCCTTCTGGCTAACCGGGACGCTGGCTCATGACGAAAAAAACCACCCTGCTGCAATTCTTCCACTGGTACTACCCCGACGGCGGCAAACTGTGGCAGGAGGCCGCCGAGCGCGCCCCGCACCTGGCCGAACTGGGCATCACCGACCTGTGGCTGCCGCCCGCCTGCAAGGGCGCTTCCGGCGGCTACTCCGTCGGCTACGATACTTACGATCTGTTCGACCTGGGCGAATTTGACCAGAAAGGCAGCGTGGCGACCAAATACGGCGACAAGGCGGCGCTGGAACATGCCGCCACTACGCTGCGCGAACACGGCGTGGGAGTGCTTTACGACGTGGTGTTCAACCACAAGCTCGGCGCGGACGAGAAAGAACGGGTGCACGTGTTCAAGGTGGACGCCAACAACCGCAACAACATCGACGATCAGGGCTTCGACGCGCTGGCCTACACCCGCTTCACCTTCCCCGGCCGTCAGGGCGTGCATTCCGAATTTATCTGGGATTACAAATGCTTCAGCGGCGTCGACTATGTTGAGCAGCCGGACGACAAAGGGGTGTTCAAAATCGCCAACGACTATGGCGACGACGGTTGGAACGATCAGGTCGACGACGAAAAAGGCAACTACGACTATCTGATGGGCGCCGACGTAGAGTTCCGCAACGCCGCCGTGACGGAGGAGCTCAAATATTGGGCGCGCTGGCTGCTGGACACGCTGCCGTGCGACGGTTTCCGCCTTGACGCCGCCAAACACATTCCCGCCTGGTTCTTCAAAGAGTGGGCGGATCACGTGCGCGGCAGCGCGCAGCGCGATCTGTTTATCGTCGCCGAATACTGGTCGCACGATCTGAGCGCGCTGCAACAATACATTGAGTTGGTGGACGGCAAGGTGATGCTGTTCGACGTGGCGCTGCACCTGAAGTTTCATCAGGCGTCGAAACAGGGCGACGGCTTCGACATGGCGCAGATCTTCACCGATACCCTGACCGCCGCCGATCCGGCCCACGCGGTGACGCTGGTCGCCAACCACGATACCCAGCCGCTGCAATCGCTGGAAGCGCCGGTGGAACCCTGGTTCAAACCGCTGGCCTACGCGCTGATCCTGCTGCGCGAACAGGGCGTGCCCTGCGTGTTTTACCCCGACCTGTATGGCGCCAGCTACCGCGACAAGGGGCGCGACGGCGGCGAATACCAGATCGACATGCCGGCGATCCCGGAGCTGGAGAAGCTGATCGCCGCCCGCCAACGCTTCGCCAACGGCCCGCAAACCGACTACTTCGACGACAGCCACTGCGTGGCCTTCAGCCGCGCCGGCACCGCCGAGGCCCCCGGCTGCGTGGTGGTACTGACCAACGGCGGCGAGAGCGGCAAGACGGTTACGCTCGGCGCCGATCTCGCGCACACCGTCTGGCGCGATTTCCTCGGTAACCGCCAGGAGGAAATCACCGCCGACGACCAGGGCAGCGCCCATTTCCCGGTTAACGCCGGCAGCGTCAGCGTCTGGGTGCCGGCCGCCAGTCTCTGAACGCCCGCCGCCGCGTAATGATGACGCGGCGGCAAAACTAATGTTTGCCTTTCGGGTCTAACTTACGCTATCAACTGCGCAAGCCATTCACACCGGAGCCTAAATAGGGTACAAGGCTGCATGAAAATTCCAAAACGACTCCAGCCGCTGGTGGATGATGGGTTAATCGACGACGTCATCCGCCGGTTGAAAAGCGGCAAAGAAGCCGACGTGTTTATCGTGCGCTGCGGCGATGAGATCCGCTGCGCCAAAGTGTACAAAGAAGCCGAGAAGCGCAACTTCAAGCAGGCCGTGCACTACCAGGAAGGGCGCAAGGTGCGCAACAGCCGCGACGCGCGCGCCATGAGCAAAGGCTCCAAATTCGGCCGCCAGCAGCAGGAAGAAGCCTGGCAAAACACCGAAGTGGACGCGCTGTATCTGCTGGCCAAGGCCGGGGTGCGGGTGCCGCAGCCGGATATCTGCCTGGACGGCGTGCTGCTGATGGAGCTGATCACCGACGAAGAAGGCCTGGTGGCGCCGCGCCTGAGCGATGTCATCCTGACGCCGGAACAGGCGCGCGCCGATCACGCCCTGATGATGAACTACGCGGTGCGCATGCTGTGCGCCGGGCTGGTGCACGGCGATCTATCGGAATTCAACGTGCTGATGGATAAAGACGGGCCGGTGATCATCGATCTGCCGCAGGTGGTGGACGCCGCCGCCAACAACCACGCCAAAAGCATGTTCGAGCGCGATATCGGCAATCTGGCCGAGTATTACGGCCAGTTCGCGCCGGAGCTGCGCGACAGCCAATACGCCAAAGAGATTTGGGCGCTGTATCAGGAAGGCAACCTGACGCCGGACAGCGCCCTCAGCGGCCGGTTCAGCGAAATCCAGAAGCGCGCCGACGTCGGCTCGGTGCTGGAGGAGATCCAGGCCGCCAGCGAGGAACACCAGCGCCGCCTCATGGCGCGCAACGCGGAAGAGTAACGCGCCGCGCTATTCGACGCGAAACACCTCCGGCCGCTGCGGCGTCGCGGCCTCGTGATAAATATCCCCCAGATAGCCGGCGATCTCCTCTTCGCGCAGATCGGCCGGCAGTACGATATCGTGGCTGGGGGCATATTTGCGCTCCGGCAGCGTCACGCGGAACAGCCGCCACTCGTCCCCGATGCGCTTCACGCCCAACAGGCGGCCGAACACGTTAAAAATCATCATCCGCCATTCCCCTTTTCGTCGCTTTCAGGCTATAACACTGTGATGCCGCCGCAGTGAAAAGGAAAGCGTATGAGTGAAAAAACGCCGTAGTTCTGGCGCGATCCGCAGTTGCCGTTCGTCGAAGCCCGCGCCATCGCGGATGGCCGCCAGGCGTGCTACAGCCTGCACAGCCACGAATTCTTTTCCATCGGCGCCATCACCGGCGGCGTCAGCACCTATGTCAACGGCGAGCGGCGCATGCAGGTCAGCGCCGGCGATCTGGTTGTCATCAACCCGCAGCAGGCGCACGCCTGTAATCCGATCGCCGACCGCAATTGGTCGTACATCATGTTCTATCTCGATCTCGCCTGGCTCGGCGCGCTGCAGCAGGAGCTGCTCGGCGGCGAGGGCGACCGTTTTGTTCCGTTCAGCCAGCCGCTCAGTCGCGATCCGGCGCTGTTCCACGGGCTGAACCGGCTTTATGCGCTGCTGACGGACCCGCGGTGCAGCGCGCTGGAAAAACAGATCGCCATGGTGGAGTATTTCAGCGCCCTGCAGCTCGGGCTGGGCGATGTCCGCCAGCCGGCGACGCCGCCGCCTACCCGACTGGACGCGGCGGCGGCGTTTATCGACGCGCACTGCACCCAGTCGCTGACGCTGGACGACATTTGCCGCGCCGCCGCGCTCTCGCCCTCCTACCTGATCCGCGCCTTCCGCCAGCGTTACGGCATGACGCCGCACGCCTATCTGGTCAACCGCCGCGTGCAGCACGGCCATCGACTATTGAAAAGCGGCCTGCCGATCGCCGCGGCCGCCAGCGAAAGCGGCTTTGCCGATCAGGCGCACTTTCAGCGCACCTTCAAACAGCTGTTGGCCGCCACGCCCGGCCAGTATCAAAAACCCTCCGCCAACAGATAACAAGCGCTGGCCGCCAGCAACGCCGCCATCGCGCGATTAAAGCGCTGTACGTTGCGCGCCTGCCTGAGCAGGCCGCGCAGCATCGCGCCGACATAGGCCCAGCAGGCCACCGAGGCATAGCAAATCACGAAGTAGAGCCCGGCAAACTGCCATAGCAACAGCATGTCACCATCGCCGACAAAGGCACCGAGGCTGGCCACCGACGCCAGCCATGCCTTGGGATTCAGCCATTGCATCAGCGCGCCGTACCAGCAGGAAGGCGCCTGCGCCGCGCCGTTGCCCAGCCTGCCGTCGTCAAACGCCAGCCGATAGGCCATAAACAGCAGAAAGGCCACGCCGGCCCACTGGATCAAGCGGGTCAGCCCCGGCCACAGGATCAGCAGGTGGTGCATGCCCAATCCCAGCAGCACCAGCAACAGGGTAAATCCCAGCGTGGCGCCGAACACATGGCGCTGGGTCGCGCCAAAGCCGAATTGCGCCCCGGCGCTCAATGCGACGATGTTGACCGGGCCAGGGGTGATGGAGGCCGCCAGCGCAAACGCGGCCATGGAAAGGTAGATATTCATGATGGACACCTGAGAAAATATTCACAGGCGCCAGAATGCCGACCGCCGCCGACACCGTATTGAACAGAATTACCCTGTTCGGTTTAGCGCACGGCGACGGCCCGGCGGCGCGGCAGCCCGAAGGTGTTGACCGCCATGCCGGCCAGCACCAGCAATGCGCCGCCGAACTGCGCCGGCGACAACGCTTCGTCCAGCAGCAGCCAGGCGGCGAACAGCCCGACCAGCGGCACCAGCAGCGTCAGCGGCGCAACGCGCCAGGTTTCATAGCGCCCCAGCAGGCTGCCCCACACCGAATAACCGAACAGCGTGGCGGCGAACGCCAGATAGGCAACCGCCAGCCAGGTGCCAACCTGCACATGGCTCAGGCTGCTCAGCACCACCTCAGGGCCGTCGAACAGCCAGCTGCAGGCCAGGAACGGCACGACCGGGATCGGCGCGCTCCACACCACCAGCGATAAAATATTACGCTGCGGGAAACCGGCCAGGATCTTCTTGTTGGTCAGGTTACCCAGCGCCCAGGAAAACGCCGCCGCCAGCGTCAGCAGCAGGCCCGCCAGGGGGACCGCGCCGCTGCCCGGCTTATGCAGGCTGGCCTGCGCCAGCACCAGCATGCCGCCGCTGGCGATAGCGATGCCGACGAAATGATTGACCCGCAGCTTTTCGCCCATCAGCACGACGCCCAACAGCAGGGTGAAGAACACCTGCGCCTGCAGCACCAGCGAGGCCAGCCCCGCCGGCATGCCCACCTTGATGGCGGAACTGCGCGAAGCTCATGGTCATGCCGTACAACAGCAGCCATTTCCACGGGATCGTCGGGCGCGGGACAAAGAAGATCGCCGGCAACGCCACCAGCAAAAAACGCATCCCGGCCAGCAGAAACGGCGGCATACCCTGTAAACCGAACTTGATTACGACGAAATTCACGCCCCAGATCACCACCACCAGCAGCGCCAACAGCCGATCGCGCAATGTCATCCTCGCCCCGCTTATCCCATTGAAAATTCGCTTTGCCTTGCAGGTTACAACCAAACCGGGCGTATGGACACCGGCAAACGCCGGCGATTATTCAGGCATCAGGCCGATAAAGGAGGTCTTCTTGCGCGGGCCGGTCATCAGCGCCTCCAGCTTCTCCACGCACTGCAGGTAGTGTGGGGTCTGCTTGTGCGCCGCCACCGCCTGCTCGTCGCGATAGGCTTCGTAGATGTAAAATCGCGTCGGAATCTGTTCATCCTGCAGCACATCGAAGCGCAGGTTGCCCGGCTCTTCGATCGCGCCCAGGTGATTGGCGCGGAAAACATCGATAAATTCGTCGATTTTGTCTTGTTTAACGTTGATCTCAACCAATGTGACGTGCATGGCAACTCCTTGTTTAAACGGCGCGCCGTAACATGGCGCTTTCCAACCATAGGTTTATTCCCGTCGATTGCCCCGCCGCAACGGCAATTTTGCCGCCTGGCTCACAAATCGCGTCGGCGACGCCCACTCCTCCCCCGGCGGGGTAAGGCGGCGGCATCTATAGTTAACACTCCTCCCCCTGAGAGCATAGGCTATGGATAACTACTTGATGGCGCTGGACGCAGGAACGGGCAGCATTCGCGCGGTGATCTTCGATCTGGCGGGTAACCAGATCGCGCACGGCCAGGCGGAGTGGCAACACCTGGCGGTGCCGGGCGTGCCCGGCTCGATGGAGTTTGACCTCAGCCGCAACTGGCAGCTGGCCTGCCAGTGCATCCGCCAGGCGATGCAACGCGCAGGCTTGAGCGCTCAGGCGATCCGCGCGGTGGCCTGCTGCTCGATGCGTGAAGGCATCGTTCTGTACGATCGCAACGGCGTGCCGATCTGGGCCTGCGCCAACGTCGACGCACGCGCCAGCCACGAAGTCAGCGAGCTGAAAGAGCTGCACAACCACGGCTTCGAACGCGAGGTGTACCAGCACTCCGGCCAGACGCTGGCGCTGAGCGCCATGCCGCGCCTGCTGTGGCTGGCGCACCATCGGCCGGACATCTACCGCCAGGCGGCGACGCTGACCATGATCAGCGACTGGCTGGCCAACATGCTGAGCGGCGAACTGGCGGTCGATCCCTCCAACGCCGGCACCACCGGCATGCTGGATCTGACCAGCCGCGACTGGCGGCCGGCGTTGCTCGACATGGCCGGGCTGCGCGCCGATATTCTGTCGCCGGTGAAAGAGACCGGCAGCGTGCTGGGGCGCGTCACCGAACAGGCGTCGCAGGAAAGCGGGCTGCTGCGCGGCACCCCGGTGGTGATGGGCGGCGGCGACGTGCAGCTCGGCAGCCTGGGGCTCGGCATCGTGCGCGCCGGGCAGACGGCGGTGCTCGGCGGCACCTTCTGGCAGCAAATCGTCAACCTGCCGGAGCCGGCCATCGATCCGGAGATGAACATCCGCATCAACCCCCACGTCATTCCCGGCATGGCGCAGGCGGAATCCATCAGCTTCTTTACCGGCCTGACCATGCGCTGGTTCCGCGACGCCTTCTGCGCGGAAGAAAAATTGCTGGCGGAGCGGCTGGGGATCGACGCCTACAGCCTGCTGGAAGAGATGGCGGCCAGAGTGCCGCCGGGCGCCTACGGCGTGATGCCGATTTTCTCCGACGCCATGCATTTCAAAACCTGGTATCACGCGGCACCGTCGTTCATCAACATGTCGATCGACCCGGAGCGCTGCAACAAACAGACGCTGTTCCGCGCGCTGGAGGAGAATGCCGCCATCGTCTCAGCCTGCAATCTGGAACAGATCGCCGCCTTCTCCGGCGTGCAGGCCCGTTCGCTGGTGTTCGCCGGCGGCGGGGCCAAGGGCAAGCTGTGGAGCCAGATCCTCAGCGACGTCACCGGGCTGACGGTGCGGGTACCGGTGGTGAAAGAGGCCACCGCGCTGGGCTGCGCGATCGCCGCCGGGGTCGGCGCCGGGCTGTACGAATCGCTGGCCGAAACCGGCGAGCGCCTGGTGCGCTGGGAGCGCGAGCATCAGCCGGACATGGCCCACCACGCGCTGTATCAGGAACAGAAAGAAACCTGGCGGCGGGTCTACGCCGATCAGTTGACGCTGGTGGACAACGGCCTGACCACCTCGCTGTGGAAAGCGCCGGGGCTGTAAGCGCCACGCGGCATTCGGTCATAACCTTATGCCGTTTTATTCCTTTCCCCTCGGCGCGGCGCAAGCCGCGCTTTAACTCACTGCCGCGATTGTTCCCCCTCAGAAACAGTGTAACCACCGCAGATGGATTTATCCGCGACTTGCACCTGCCGTAGATTGTGACTTCGGTCACACCGCGCCCCGCGCACGGCCTGCGCATTCACCTGAGACGAGCGGCATTATGCTGAATAATAAAGATAACCCTGTATCATCCCCGTGGCCGGCGATCTTCTCGCTGACGGTCGCCTGTTTTGTCATGGTCACCACCGAGTTTCTACCGATCGGCCTGCTGACCAACATCGCCCCCTCACTCGGCGTCAGCACCGGCACCGCCGGGCTGATGGTCACCATGCCCGGTATCGTGGCGGCGGTGGCCGCCCCCGCATTAAGCCTGATTTCCGGCCGTCTGGATCGGCGTTTACTGATGTTGGGGCTGTCGCTGCTGCTGATGGTATCCAACCTGGTGGCGGCGCTGGCCGTCAACTTCCCGATGATGCTGCTGGGCCGCGTGCTGCTGGGCATCTGCGTCGGCGGCTTCTGGTCGTTCGCCGCCAACTACGGCCGCCATCTGGTGCCGGAAGCCAGCCAGGGCCGCGCCACCGCGCTGATCCTCAGCGGCATCTCGGTCGGCGCGGTGTGTGGCGTGCCGGCCGGGGCGCTGATCGGCGATCTGTTCGGCTGGCGCGCCGCCTTCTTCGGCGGTGCGGCGCTGGCGGTCGGCGTACTGCTGGCGCAGCTGCGTTTGCTGACCTCGGTGCCGCCTTCCCGACCGGTCACGCCGCGCGATCTGGTTCTGCCACTGCGCCTGCCGATGGCGCGCATCGGCCTGATCGCCATCGTGCTGCTGTTCATCGGCCACTTCGCCGCCTATACCTATCTGCGCCCCCTGCTGCAGCAGGTGTTCGTGCTCAGCCCATCGGCGATCTCGCTGCAGCTGTTGGCCTATGGCGCCATCGGCCTGCTGGGCACTTTTCTCGGCGAGCGTCTGGGGGAATACAGCCTGCGCGCCACCTTTATTCTGATCGCCGCCATGCTGGCGGGCATTTTGATCGTTTCGCCGCTGCTCAGCGGCCTCGCCGGCGCCACGCTGATGGTGCTGGTGTGGGGGCTGGCCTTTGGCGCTGTCCCGGTGTGCGCCACCAACTGGATGTTCGCCGCCGTGCCGCAGGCGCAGGAAGCCGGCCAGGCGCTGTTGGTGTGCGTCATCCAGATCGCGCTGGCCTCCGGCGCACTGCTGGGCGGTGAGGTGGTGGACTGGCAGGGCGTCAGCAGCGCAATGCTGTTCGGTGGCGCGCTGATCCTCTCCGCCACGCTGGTGTTCGGCCTCAGCTTGCGCTCCGGCGCGATTGGCGCTAAACAGTGTTAATCATTATCTATCTGCAGAAACATGCCCCGGCCACCGCCGGGGCATAGCGTTGAGAACCTTATGGACCATCATTTGCTCGCTATCCGGGTATTTAACCGCGTGGTGGAAACCGGCGGCTTTACCCGTGCCGCCGATTCGCTGGGCATGCCGAAAGCGACGGTCACCAAGCTGATCCAAAATCTGGAGGATCACCTGCAGACCAAGCTGTTTCAGCGCACCACTCGCAGCGTGTCGGTCACCCGCGAAGGCGAATGCTATTATCAAAATACGGTGAAATGGCTGGCGGATTTGGAGCAGATGGAGGGCTGCCTGACCGAGTCGCAAAGTTCTCCGCAGGGTGTGCTGCGCATCGACACCGGCAGCGGCACCGCTCGCCAACTGCTGTTGCCGGCGCTGCCCGGCTTTTTGGAACGCTACCCGCAAATCCAAATCGATCTCAGCATCGGCGATCGCGTTATCGATCTGATCAGCGACAGCGCCGACTGCGTGATCCGCAGCGGCCCATTGGCCGACTCCAGCCTGATCGCCCGGCGTCTGTTCGATCTGGACTGGGTCAGCTGTGCCACCCCGGCCTATCTGGCGCGCCACGGCGCCCCGCGCCACCCGTGCGATCTGGAACAGGGTTTTCCGATGGTGCACTACCGCCATCCGGTCAACGACCGCATCCATCCGCAACGCTATGTCGAACGCGGCAAAGAGATCGCCATCCAGCAGCGCTACCCGGTCAGCATCAATGAAGGCAACGCGCTGCTGGCGGCGAGCCTGGCCGGATTAGGCATCATCCAGATTTATCGGTTTATGGCGCAGCCGCACCTCGAGCGCGGCGAACTGGTCAGCCTGCTGCACGACTGGCAGCCGCCGCCGGAGCAGATGTACGTAGTCTACCCGTCCAATCGCCACCTCAGCGGCAAGCTGCGGGCGTTCATCGACTGGGCGGTGGAGACGTTTCATTAACCGGCCGCTTAGGCAGGAGCGGCTTTTTTCCCGACTTAAAAAAATAGGCAAATCATGCATATCGAACCGCTGTTCGCCCATCGCCGGCGCATTGAGGAACTGGCCGCGTTGTTGCATCAAGAATGGGGCGCCTTTGCGCAGTGGAGCAGCCGCGAGACCATCAGCCGGCGGCTGGCTAAACGCTGTGCGCCCGAGAGCCAAGGCGTCGTGTTGCTGGCGCTGTCGCCGCAGCAACAGATCGTCGGCACCGCCAGTTTGACGCTGTATGAATTGACGGATAAACCGGAGCGCCAATACTGGCTGAGCGAAGTCTTTACCCACCCGCAGCACCGCGGCCAAGGCATTGCCCGCAGCCTGATCGCACGCTGCATCGAGCACGGCCGAACCCAGGGCATCAGCGAACTGTACCTGTATACGCCCGACCAGCAGGCGCTGTATCAGAAACTCGGCTGGCGCTCGCTGGAACAACGCCAGGTCGCCGGTGAAACCGTCACGGTGATGAGCCGCACGTTGTAGCCGCACGCAATGTGGTATTATTGGCCGCATAGTGATTCCCGACGGACAACCACCATGGCCTATATCCCCAAAAACTATGCGAAGCTGGAAACCGGCTACCGCGAAAAAGCGTTGAAACTGTTCCCCTGGGTATGCGGGCGCTGCTCGCGCGAATTCGTTTATTCCAACCTGCGCGAACTGACGGTGCACCACATCGATCACGATCACAGCAACAACCCGGAAGATGGCAGCAACTGGGAAATGCTGTGCCTGTATTGTCACGACCACGAGCATTCGAAATACACCGAGGCCGATCAATACGGTTCGACGGTAGTGGCCGGTGAAGACGCGCAGAAAGATGTTGGCGTCGCCACCCACAATCCGTTCGCCAACCTGAAAGCGATGATGAAGAAATAATGCCCTAAACAGCTTAATAGACCACTAACTTATTAAGCTGTTAAATTAACAAAACCCGCCTCCGCATCGTCACTTCCCAGAGAATTCCTACTTACCCATCCGGGCCATCCAGCGCAAAATAAGCTGCGCAGTTAACGACATACTGGCTTGGCAAGCCGCCGCAGTTGGTGCATATTGTTCGCGAGTTGTTCTTGTTAACCTGTTTGATTATCAACCTAATAAGCGCACTAACTTAATAAGTTACCTGCTTAATAACTTGAGAGATGGCAGCATGATTGTTCTGATTGGCTCGCAAAAAGGCGGCGTCGGCAAGTCGACGAAAGCGGTGAATATCGCCGGGTATCTGATTCTTAAGCAAGGCAAGACGGCGATCATCGTCGATGCCGACGACCAGAAATCGATCATGACCTGGTACAACGACCGTCAGAACGTCGAAGGGCTGCCGCACATTCCGGTGGTGGCCGCGTCGGGCAAAATCAAGGAAACGCTGCTGGAGCTGGATCGCCATTACGACTACGTGATCGTCGACACCGCCGGCCGCGACAGCGCCGAACTGCGCTCCGGCCTGCTGGCCGCCGATCTGTTCCTCTCGCCGCTGCGCCCTTCGCAAATGGATCTCGACACCATCGGCTATCTGTCGGAGATGTTCTCCACCGCGCAGGAGTATAACGAGAAGGTCAAAGGCTACATCGTGCTGAACATGTGCCCGACCAACATCTTCATCAATGAAGCCAACGAAGCGGCGCAGGTGCTGAGCGAATACCCGGAGTTCACCCTGGTGAGCCACCGCCTGTGCGACCGCAAAATTTACCGCGACGCCTGGGGCGAGGCCATCACCGTGCACGAGGCGAACAACGAAAAGGCGCAGACCGAAATTGAATGCCTGGTGAAAGAGGTGATCCTGTGAAGAAACGCACCCCGACCCACCGCATGTCGGAAGACGAATTCATCAACAGCGCCACCTCGCATACGCTGCCGGTCGCGGCGCCCGCGCCGGAAGCCAAGACAGCCGGCCGCAAGCGCACCTATAAGGCGATTTCCGTCAGCCTGACGGACAACCACATCGAAGCCATCGATGAGGTGATCGTGCAGGCGGCGCGCAACGGCATCGTGCGCATCACCCGCTCCGACATCATCAAGCTCGCCATCGACGGGCTGGCGGAGAAAAGCGAAGCACAGCTGCTGGCGCTGCTGAAAAAGCTCTGACCGCAGGGCAGCCGCCGGCTGGCCCAGCCGGCGGCTGCCGTCATCATCTTGAGTTCCCCGCCACCTCGCACCGGTAGTCCTGAATTTCCCCGGCCGAGCCCAGGTTCAGATCGGTCAACGTCAAACGGTTTGCCAACAGCAGCATCTCGCCCTGCGGGCTAACCGCCAGCGCCAGGCCGTAATTGCCGATGCTGTCGCCCTGCTCGACCACGTAGTTTTGCAGCAAGCGGAAAGGATCTTCCTGGGTTAAATCGGTGCCCGCCAATTTTCTGGCCAGATATTGATGGCCGACCAATTTCACCGCCAGCGGCCGCCACTGTTGATCTAATTGCTCAGCCTGTTGCCCCAGCGCGTTATAGACATCCTGGCGCAAGCAGGCAACGTGAATATGCAACTGATTTTGAGAGCGGCCATATTTCGAATTGACCGCCAGAGAAACCCATGCGTCTTTTAACGGTTTACCCAGCTCGCTGGATATATGTTCGCGGTTATTCCAGGCCAGGGCGAAATAAGGCGGCGTTCGATCCGCTTGCAATATCGAGCTCTCGATGCCGCTGACCTTTTCGGTCGGCATCACCAGATCGTGGTAAGGGCCCTTGCTGTCCTTAAACAGCACATATCCCTCGGTTAAATCCACCTTTAAGCAGGGCGCGGGATCGTGGTTCTGCTGCTGATTGGGCACGCACTGTTGGCTGACTATCTGCCACAGCGCATTCGGATTGCCGCGCCCGAAGAACCACCACAGCACCGCCGCCAGCAGCAAAATGACAAGCAAAATAATTAATAGTCTGAAAAGTCTTTTCATCGCAACACCCTGTTTACCTATTCCCTCTTGAAAGGAGCGCCAGCATAAATCAAGGCTTCAACCTCGGCCAGAATACTATCCTTAATGCCACCTTTCATTGACCTCTTGTTAGCAAAGGATAATGACAAATAAGCCGCCATCTGAGTAATTTAAGGTAAATTAATACCGCAGGTTGAATATGAGTGTGATATAAGCAGCCGGACTCTCTTTATATAAGGAACCGATAAGATGCCAACGATGGGCAAATCCCTGCATTACCTCGACGTGGGTTCGGGCTTTCCGTTGCTGCTGGGCCACAGCTATCTGTTCGATCTGAATATGTGGGCACCGCAGTTCGAAGCGCTGGCGAAACGCTACCGCCTGATCGTGCCGGATCTCTGGGGCCACGGCGATTCACCGGCGCTGCCGCCCGGGCGAAACAGCCTGTCGGATATCGCCGCCGATCATTTGGCGCTGATGGATCGTTTGGATATTGAAGAGTTCGGCATCGTCGGCCTGTCCGTCGGCGGCATGTGGGGCGCCGAACTGGCGGCGCTGGCGCCGGAGCGGGTGAAAGTGCTGGCGCTGCTGGACAGCTACCTGGGCGACGAAACGCCGGAGGCGCGGCAGCGCTATATGGGCATGCTGGCCGCCGTGGAACAGGCCGGCGCCATCGCATCGCCGCTGCTGGAACATGTCGCGTCGCTGTTTTATTCCGATGATGTCCCCGACGCCTTATTGCAATCGCTGCTGTGCCAGCTCCAGAGCCTGCCCGCCGATCGCCTGCGAGAGAGCATCGTCCCGCTGGGCCGGATGATCTTTGGCCGCCCCGACAAGCTGGCGCTGCTGGAAAACATCACCGCCGCCAGCATCGTCATCACCGGCGCGCAGGATAAGCCGCGCCCGCCGGCAGAAGGCCAGCGCATGGCCGACCTTCTCGGCTGTCGGCATGTACTGATCCCTGACGCCGGGCATATCAGCAACAAGGAAAACCCGACGGCGGTCAACGAAACGCTGCTGGCGTTTCTGGCGGAAAACACTACGCCACTGTTCTGGTAAGATGCTCCGGGCCGCTGGCCCGGAGATTCCCTTCAGACGAAGCCTTAGGGAGGGGGAGGCGAAATCCGGCGCTTATTGGCCGATAGACGTCAGCCCCTGGCGGATCCCTTCGTCAGCCTGCTGACACCATGCCTGCAGCCCCTGCGGCGCTTCCTTCTCCAACGCAACCACGTTGCCGTCGTCGTTCAGCACATTGCCTTCACGGCCCATCGCTTCGCGCTTGTCGCCGTCACGGGTATCGACGCCGCCGGGGATCGCCGCCACGTAGGCCACCATTTTCTTGGCGTTGTCGATGCTGTCCGCTTTCAGGAAACCTTTATCGACACAGTAGGACATCAGCCCGGCGGTATTACGCGTGATGTCATAGACGTTTTTCAACGCGGGAGGATCCATCCCTTCGGCATTGGCGGTGTTGAACAAGCCCAGAGTCGCGGCAATCATGCCGGTCAGAATGATCTTTTTCATTGTTATCTCGTTTTAATATGAATTATTTAACTTTGAATTATTCACAAAAATAATGTGAATGTCGGTACGGTATAACGGCGCCCCAGATTAACACAACCCTAACGCGTTAATAACTGCGATTAAGTTAACCTCCAATAAAATAAAAAATGCATGATAGGGTTATTACTCCGCCCGACGTCAGGTTTTTACGCTCGACATTAACCGCGCCCAATTCAATTTTAAATAGTCTCACCATGGAATTGTTTGCAACGGAAGCGTTGACCTGCGGTCAATCGCGCCCCCCGCCCTTTGCTAAAACCACAGGCGTGGCATAGCCTGTTAAGACGCGCCACGCCTTAGGGGAAGGAGAGTCGCATGAACCATTCCGTCCGGCCGCCGCAATGCGACGACAAAACCATTCTCGATATCACGATGAATTTATATCTCTATCCGGCGGCGCTTATTGCGCACCGCCTGGGCATCTTTGAGTTTATTGCTCCGCACCCCCGCAATCTGACCGATATATGCGCTCAGACCAATGTGGAAAGACGCCCGGCGGAGACGCTGGTCATGGCGCTAGTGGCATTGAAATTGATCGCCAGAGACGGCGAAACATTCTCTCTGACGCCGGAAGCGGAAACCTTTTTGTTAAAAAACAACCCGCATTACTTCGGCTATTTTTGGGATTTGATGATTGAAAACAGCGAAATTTTCTCGCTGAAAAACCTGGAAAGCGCCATCAGAAAAAATACCTCGCAGGTGTACGGCGAGCAGGAGCTGTTTGAAACGCATACGCTCGACGCCGACAGAATGCGGCGTTTTACCCACGCCATGCACAGCCTGAGCATGGGATCGGCCAGCGTTTGGCCTACGCTGCTGCCCCTCGGCGCCTGCCGCGCGGCGCTGGATATCGGCGGCGCCTCCGGCGCCCATGCCATCAGCCTGGCGGCCCACTGGCCGGCGCTCACGTGCACCGTGTTCGATCTGCCGGAGGTGTGCCCGCTCGCCGCCGACTACGCGCGCCATTACGGCCTCAGCCACCGCATCGGCACCCACAGCGGCGATATGTGGCGCGATCCCTACCCGGCGGCGGATCTGCACCTGTACTCCAATATTTTCCACGACTGGCCGATGGACATGAACCGCTTCCTGGCGCAAAAGAGCTATGCGGCCCTCCCGCCCGGAGGCAGGATCGTGATCCACGAAGTGCTGTACAACGATGACGGCGACGGCCCGCCTGCCGCCGCGGGGTACAGCCTGATGATGATGGGATGGACGCAGGGCCGCCAATACTCCGGCAAGGAAATCGGCGACCTGCTGCGCGACGTCGGCTTCGGGCCCGCTCAGGTGCTGCCGTCGCTCGGCTATTTCAGCATCGTGACGGCGCAAAAGCCCCAGGCTTAGCGGTTCACCGATCGTGCCATGCGGCTGTAGGTGTGGCGCACGCCGCGAATCGCCACGCTGTAAGCGAAGATGTTTTCCGGCAGCGCCAGCCCCAGATAGCCGGTATCGCCGATATGGTGCAGATCGGCGCCGGCCATTTTGCTCATCAGCGCAATCTGCCGCACGGTCTGCACGTCGGCGCCCTCTTGCGAGGTGCCGATCGCCGTCATCGCCAGCGCGCCCTGCCGCTGGGCAAAGGCGATCAGCGCCGCCACTTTCTCCTGCGACATGCCGGGAATGGTGCCCGGCGCCGGCAACAGCACGATGTCCGCACCATTCTCCACGAACAGCGCAATGTCCCGCTCGCCGATCAGCTGGCTGCCGCTTTCGCGCACGATACCGGCCCCGTGCATCTTGCCGGTCACCAGCACCATCTCGTCGCCCACCTCCTCGCGGATCGCTTTCAGCGCGTCGGCAATCGCCTGATTGCTGACGCCGTTGTTCGGGTTGCCGGTCAGCACCAGCATGCGCGCGCCGAGCTGATACAGCTTGCGGGCATTCTCGGCGGTGGCGGCGCGCCCCGCCGTCATCTGCCAAAAGTCGTTATGTTCAGTGGCGAAGGCCGGATCGACGGCCTCCAGATTTACCCCGATCACCCGCCCGGTCAGGCGCTGCAGCGTGCGCAGCGCCTCCTGCGGCGGCACGTCGGCGGGCAGGCCCGCGATATGCGGACGATCGACGTCGAACAGGTTCAACAACAGCAGATCGGCGCCCTGGCTGGCCGCCAGTTCGGCGTTGGTGACGTTATTGAGCAGCGGCTGAGTGACCGCGATGGTTTCGCTGACCAAAATGCGCCCTTCGCTGGCGCGAAGGGCATAGAGCAGATCGGCTTTGCCGATATCGGCCAAATCGCTGGCGCTGCAGTCCAGATAGCGTTTCATGAGGCAAACTCCGGTGACATTAGCGGAAAGGGATGGATGCCCCCTCTCCCACCGCAGTGAAAGAGGGGAAAAGGTTACTTCAGCGTAAAGCTTTGCGCCTGCACGTTGTCGGAATCCAGGCCGACGAACACGTTGAATTTGCCCGGCTCCGCTCCCCACTTCAGGCTGGCGTTGTAGAACTTCAGATCGTCTTCGCTAATCGGCAGCTCAACCTGCTGAGACTGGCCGGCCTTCAGCGTCACTTTCTTGAAATTGCGCAGCTCTTTCACCGGGCGGCTGACCGAGGCGGTGACGTCCTGCAGATACAGCTGCACCACCGTGGCGCCGTCGTACTTGCCGGTATTTTTCAACGTGACGCTGGCGGTTAGCTTGCCGTTGCGCGCCATCGTCGGGCTGGATAACTTCAGATCCGACAGACTGAAGGTGGTGTAGCTCAGGCCGTAACCAAACGGATACAGCGGGCCATTAGGCGAATCGAAGTAGCGCGAGGTGTACTTGCCCGGGTTCTCCTTGCCGAACGGCCGGCCGGTGTTCAGGTGGTTGTAGTACATCGGGATCTGGCCGACCGAGCGCGGGAAGGTCATCGGCAGCTTGCCCGACGGGTTGTAGTCGCCGAACAGCACGTCCGCCACCGCGTTGCCGCCCTCAGTGCCGCTGTACCAGGTTTCCAGCATCGCGTCCGCCTGCTCGCTCTCCCAGCTCAATGCCAGCGGGCGGCCGTTCATCAGCACCAGCACCAGCGGCTTGCCGGTGGCTTTCAGCGCGGCGATCAGATCGCGTTGGCTCTGCGGGATCGTGATGTCGGCGCGGCTGGAGGCCTCATGCGCCATGCCCTGCGATTCGCCCACCACCGCCACCACCACGTCGGCCTTGTTCGCCGCCTGCACCGCTTCGTCGATCATCTGCTGCGGCGAACGGGTATCGAACGCCACCGCCGGTTCATACTCATTCAGGTAGCCGATGATGCCTTTATCCTGCGTGACGTTGGCGCCCTTGGCGTACAGAATGCGCGCCTTGTCGCCCACCGCCCGCTCCAACCCTTCGCGCAGGGTCACCGACTGCTTGACCACCCCGGCGGCCGACCAGCTGCCCATCACGTCACGCTGGCTGTCGGCCATCGGCCCGACCAGCGCGATGGTCGCCTGCTTGCTGAGCGGCAGCGTCTGCTTATCGTTCTTCAGCAGCACCATCGTCTTGCGCGCCACCACCCGCGCTTCGGCGCGGTGCAGACGGCTTTCGGCGTTGGTGTCCTGCGGGTCGGAACCCGCCGGGCCCAGATGCACATAAGGATCGGTGAACAGCCCCATGTCGTACTTGGTGTTCAGCACGTCGCGGCAGGCGCGGTCGATATCGCTTTCAGGCACCAGCCCGTCTTTCACCAGACCCGGCAGGTATTTGTCGTAGAACTCGTCGCTCATGCTCATGTCGACGCCAGAGGTGATCGCCAGCCGCACCGCGTCTCGCGCGTCGGCGGCCACGCCGTGTTTAATCAGCTCTTTGATCGCGCCGTGGTCACTGATGGTGATGCCTTTAAAGCCCCACTGCGCGCGCAGCAGATCTTTCAGCAACCACGGGTTGGCGGTGGCCGGCACGCCATTGATCGCGTTGAGCGACACCATCACCCCGCCGCTGCCGGCGTCCACCGCCGCTTTGTAAGGCGGCAGATAGTCCTGATGCATGCGCAGCGGGCTCATGTCGACGGTGTTGTAATCGCGGCCGCCTTCGACGGCGCCATACAATGCAAAGTGCTTGACGCTGGCCATCACCGAACCGGGTTTGGCCGGATCGCCGTTCTGGAAACCGTCGACCATCACCTTGGCGATTTTCGATACCAGCCAGGTGTCTTCGCCGAAGCCTTCGGACACCCGGCCCCAGCGAGGATCGCGGGTGATATCGACCATCGGCGCGAAGGTCATGTTCAGGCCGTCGTCGCTGGCCTCCTGCGCCGCCACGCGGGCGCTGAGCGCGATGGCTTCCAGATCGAAGCTGGCCGCCAGCCCCAGGCTGATCGGGAACACGGTGCGCTGGCCATGCACCACGTCATAGGCGAAGAACAACGGGATTTTCAGGCGGCTGAGCTGCATCGCCTGATCTTGCATCACCCGGATATCCGGCCGGGTGACGGTATTGAAGATGGCGCCGATCTGCCCTTTGCGGATCCCCTCGCGGATCGCTTCTTTCGGGTTATCCGGCCCGACGCTGATCAGCCGCAGCTGGCCGATCTTCTCTTCCAGCGTCATCTGCTTCATCAAATGGGACACGAAGGCGTCGCGCTGCTGGGCGTGAATGCCCTGCGTTATCGGCGTTTCCTGCGCAAAAACCGGGCTGAGGGCCAGACCGGACAACATACTCACCACACAAAGCCATTTCATCTTGTTTTATCTCAGGCGTGTTTCCGCCGCCAACGCCGCGGAGTTTAATCGGAGTGAAGAAACAGTTTGCCACACTCTGTTTCATCGCCAAGGGAATTCGCATCGCTAATGTTTACAAAGCATTACAGGTTATCGGCAGGTAATTCTGCAGCCGGGCGCGGCTGTCGGCGGCCTCCGTCGCCAGAAAATCGACCAGCGCGGTTAACGTCGGCGGCGCCACCGTGCGTTCAGGATAGACCAAATAATAGGCCGCGCCGCTGCTGACGCAGAGCGGGAACGGCGTGACGACGCGCCGCGCCTGAATATCCTCCTCCAGCAGGCACAGATCGCCGATGGCGATGCCGAACCCCTGCAGCGCCGCGCTCATCGCCAGATCGAGAGTATCGAAATGCTGAGCCTTGCCGGACGGCAGCGCATCGGCGCCCGCCGCCTTCAGCCAGCGCAGCCAGTCGCGCCGATCGCGCGTCGGGTGCAGCAGGGTTTTGTCCGTCAAATCCGTCAGCCGAGGCGCCGGCGGCAGAAACGTCGGCGTGCAGACCGGCGTGAGGATTTCGTCGAACAGCAGGTGCGCGGTCAGCTTTTTGCCCGGCGGCCGGCCGAATAGCACCGCGGCGTCAAACTGCTCGGCGCTGAAATCCAGGCCGTGTGACACCGAGGCGGTCAGCTCGATGTGCATGTCCGGCCGTTCATTCTGCAGGCGAATGATGCGCGGCAGCACCCAGCGCATGGCGCAGGTCGGGCATTTGATGCGCAGCGCCCCCGGCGGCGCAGCGGCCCGCGTCAGGGCCTCGTCCAGCTGCCCCAGCGCCTGCTGCACCGGCGCCAGCAGCTGCGCGCCCTGCGGCGTCAGCGCCAGACCGCGCGCCTGGCGGCTGAACAGCGGATAGCCCAGGCGCTGTTCCAGCCCGAGAATTTGCCGGCTGACCGCCCCCTGCGTCAGGTGCAACTGCCGGGCGGCATGGGTAAAGTTAAGGCGTTGCGCCACTACCACGAAGGTTTTCAACACGTCGAGCGACGGCAGGGATATCGGCATAGCGTGTTCCTCTAAATACCTTAAATAGCAATGATTCCTCAAAATCATTGGAACGATATCAAGGCGGCCAGCGAGCGCGCCCCGATGAGCTGACATAAGTCAGTGATTCGGGTAAGCGAACGCAGCCAACGCCGAGATCGTTTCAAGGATGAAGGGGAATTAGGTATGATCGTAGTGCATGGCAAGTATGACAAACTTTCCCTTGTCCGCCTACGCCGGCTGATGCTTAATCGCTCAACACTTCCCTGTTTGCCTGGAGCCCATCATGCAGAGCGCCTGCTCATCCCGCTCGAAGCTGCCGGACGTCGGCACCACCATTTTCACCGTCATTGGCCAACTCAGCGCCGAACATCAGGCCCTCAATCTGTCGCAGGGCGCGCCCAACTTCGCCGGCGACCCGCATCTGATCGAAGCAACGGCGCAAGCCATGCGTGCAGGTCATAACCAATACGCGCCGATGAGCGGCGTGGCAGCGTTACGTGCTGCTCTGGCGGAAAAAGCTGAACGATTGTATGGCGCGCGCTATGACGCCGACGAAGAAATCACGGTGATCGCCAGCGCCAGCGAAGGGCTGTACTCGGCGATCAGCGCGCTGGTGCATCCCGGTGACGAAGTGATCTATTTCGAACCGGCGTTCGACAGCTATGCGCCGATCGTGCGCCTGCAGGGCGCCACGCCGGTGGCGATCAAACTGTCGCTGCAGGATTTTCGCGTCGACTGGGATGAAGTGGCCGCCGCCATCAACGGCAGGACGCGCATGATCATCGTCAACACGCCGCACAACCCGACCGGCGCGGTGTTCGACGCGCAGGATATCGACCGCCTGACCGCCCTGACCCGCGACACCGACATCGTGATCCTGTCCGACGAGGTCTACGAGCATGTGGTGTTCGACGGCGATCTTCACCACAGCATGGCGCGCTACCCGCAGCTGGCGGAACGCAGCGTGATCGTGTCGTCGTTCGGTAAAACCTACCACGTCACCGGCTGGCGCGTCGGCTATTGCCTGGCGCCGGCGGCGTTGATGGACGAGATCCGCAAGGTGCACCAGTTCATGGTGTTCTCCGCCGATACGCCGATGCAGCACGCCTTCGCCGCCGCGCTCGCCAATCCGCAGAGCTACCTGGGGCTGGCGGCGTTTTACCAACAAAAGCGCGATCTGCTGGCCAGCGCCCTGCAGGATTCACGCTTTGAGCTGCTGCCCAGCCGCGGCAGCTTCTTCATGCTGGCCCGCTTTAGCGGCTTCAGTCACGAAAGTGACAATGATTTTGCCGTGCGCTTGATCCGCGAAGCGAAGGTGGCGACGATCCCGCTGTCGGCGTTCTACAGCGACGGCACCGATACCGGCCTTATTCGACTGAGTTTTTCCAAAGATAACGAGACCCTGCTGGAAGGCGCGCGCCGCCTGAGCCAGGTGTAATTTTTTGTCCGACCATGGGAAAGGGGCACTGCCTATGAAAGCTTTGAAAACGCTGTTCGCCGCCGGATGCCTGCTGGCCGCCGGCTCTTCTCTGGCGGCGGAAAACAGCCTGCGCTTCGGCCTGGAAGCGCTGTATCCGCCGTTCGAATCCAAATCCGCCAGCGGCAAACTGGAAGGGTTCGACATCGAGCTGGGCGACGCGGTGTGCGCCGCCGCGCAGTTGCAATGCAGCTGGGTGGAAACCTCGTTCGACAGCCTGATCCCGGCGCTGCAGGCGCGCAAGTTCGACGCCATCAACTCGGCGATGAACGTGACCGAACAGCGGCGCCAGGCGATCGCCTTTACCGACGCCATCTATCAGGTGCCGAATCGCCTGATCGCCAAAGCCGGCAGCGGCCTGCTGCCGGACGCCAAATCGCTGGCGGGCAAACACGTGGGCGTGCTGCAAGGCTCAATTCAGGAGATCTACGCCAAAACCCATTGGGCGCCGGCGGGCGTGGACGTGGTGTCTTACCAGGATCAGAATCAGGTGTATCTCGATCTGGCGGCCGGTCGGCTCGACGCCACGCTGGTGATGGCGCCGTCGGGGCAAAGCGGCTTCCTGTCGCAGCCGGACGGCAAAGGCTTCGCCTTCGTCGGCGAGGCGGTGCGCGACGACAAAATCCTCGGTGAAGGCATCGCCTTCGGCCTGCGCAAAGGGGATGAGGCGCTGAAGAAAAAACTGGATGCCGCCATCGCCAAAGTGAAACAGCAAGGCACGGTAGCGGCGCTGTCGAAGAAGTATTTCGGCGATATCGACGTGACGGTGAAGTGATGGACGGGGGCGGCACCGCCGCCCCCTGCCGCGTTTAGCGATCGAACACCGAACTGTTCAGCGCGCGATCCTGCTGGTGGCGCTCCAGCGCCAATTCGATCAGGCGCGTGATCAGCGCCTGGTAGCTGACGCCGCTGGCGGCCCACAGCTTGGGATACATGCTGATGTTGGTGAAACCCGGCAGCGTGTTGATCTCGTTGATCACCACCTGGTTATCCGGCGTCAGGAACACATCCACCCGCGCCAACCCGAAGCACTCCAGCGCGCGGAACGCCTTCAGCGCCACCTCGCGGATGTGGTCGCTCACTTCCGGCGCGATCGCCGCCGGCACCACCACCTGAGCGCCCTGCTCATTGATGTATTTGGTGTCGTAGGAGTAGAAAGCGTCGCTCAGCACGATCTCGCCGCACACGCTGGCCTGCGGATCGTCGTTGCCCAGCACCGCGCACTCGATCTCGCGGCCGACGATCGCCGACTCCACCAGCACCTTGTGATCGAAGCTGAAGGCCAGCGATACCGCCGCGTCGAACTCAGCGCGGTTTTCCACCTTGCTGACCCCGACCGAGGAGCCCTGGTTGGCCGGCTTGACGAACAGCGGCAGGCCGAGGCGCTCGCTCAGTTGCTCAAACGTGAAGCCGGCGCGGTTGGCGCGCGTCAGGGTGACGAACGGCGCCACCGCCAGCCCGGCGTCGCGCAGCAGGCGCTTGGTCACGTCTTTGTCCATGCTGACCGCCGAGCCGAGCACGCCGGCGCCGACGAACGGCATATTGGCCATGCGCAGCAGCCCCTGCAGCGAGCCGTCTTCCCCCAGCGTGCCGTGCACGATCGGGAAAATGACGTCGAGCTGGCCCAGCGCGCCGGCGCTGCCCGCTTCGATCAGCTGCTGTTTTTCCTGACCCGGGATCAGCGCCACGTTCTTGTTCGAGCGGTTCAGCGCGATCAGCGCCGGGTTCTCGGCGTTCAGCAGGTAGTTGGAGGCGTCGTTGATGTGCCACTGCCCCTGTTTGTCGATCCCCAGCAGCGTGACGTCAAACTTCTCTTTGTCGATTGCATCCACAATGTTTTTGGCCGACTGCAGCGACACCTCATGCTCCGCCGATTTACCGCCAAAAATCACCCCAACACGTAGTTTAGTCACGCCTTAAATCCTTCTGAAAAATCATGGCAAAAAAGTCGTTCATCACAATAAACGCATTGCCTGGCGGCGGCAATCGTTGTTGCCAGAATCTTCTTACGCCACAGAATGCCACATCGCGACCATCCAAAACGTATACACTTCGTATATTGTTCATTTATGGAGACGCCGATGGGCATCGTAAAAATTTCGGACGCGCTGCATGACGATCTGCGCCTCGCCAGCCTCACCATGACGCGTTCGATCAACGCGCAGGCCGAGTACTGGATCAAGATCGGCATGCTGGCGGAATTCCATCCGGAACTGACTTACCCGCAACTGGTAAAAAAAATGATGAAAGATAACGCGCTGACGCTGAAGGAGATTGTCGGGTGAAACAGATTGTGATTAAAACGCCGGAAGAGATTGCCAAAATGCGCCATTCCGGCGCCCTGCTGGCCAAAGTGTTTGCTATGCTCGATGAGGTCATCGTCGAAGGCATCTCCACCATGGAGATCAACGACCGCGCCGAGGCGTTTATCGTCGAGGAGCTGAAGTCGCGCCCGGCCAGCAAGGGGCAGTATGATTTCCCCTATGTGCTCAACACCTCAATCGACGATGTGGTGTGCCACGGGGTGCCGTCGGCCAGCAAAATCCTGCGTTCCGGCATGATTATCAACGTAGACATCACGCTGGAAAACGGCGGCTATATCGCCGATTCCAGCAAGATGTACTGCATCGGCCAGGTGACGCCGCTGGCCAAACGGTTGGTGAACAACGTCTATGAATCGATGTGGCAGGGCATTCGCGCGGTCAAACCGGGCGCCACTCTGGGGGATATCGGCCACGCCATCCAGCAGCACGCCGAACAGGCCGGCTACAGCATCGTGCGGGAATATTGCGGCCACGGCATCGGCCGCGACATGCACGAAGAGCCGGCGGTGCTGCACTACGGTCAAGCCGGCAGCGGCATGGCGTTGCAGGAAGGCATGGTGTTCACCATCGAGCCGATGATCAACCAGGGCGACCGTCGCATCAAACAGAAGAAGGACGGCTGGACGGTGGTGACGCGCGACAAAAAACTGTCGGCGCAGTGGGAACATACCGTGGCGGTCACCGCCGACGGCGTGGAGATCCTGACGCTGCGCGACGAAGAGCGCCGGGCCGGCTACGCCGAGCGCTACTAAACCCGCAAGCCATTAGCTTGCTAAGCTGATAGCTTAATAAGCTATTTAATTGATAACCTCTTAGCTTATTGCGCGGCATCTCGACGCCGCGGTTAAGCCGACGGGGATGACAGGGAGACAGGCAGCATGCAGTCAGGCAATCAGACGTTTATCAATCAGCTCAAGGACATCGTCGGCGGCCCGCAGCTGTTGACCGGCGATCGCAACACCGAGCGTTATCGCAAGGGCTTCCGCTCCGGCGAAGGCCAGGCGCTGGCGGTGGTATTCCCTACCAGCCTGCTGCAGCTGTGGCGCATTCTGCAGGCCTGCGTGGCCGCCGACAAAATCGTTATCATGCAAGCCGCCAACACCGGCCTGACCGAGGGCTCAACCCCCAGCGGCAACGACTATGACCGCGACATCGTCATCGTCAGCACCCTGCGCCTCGACCATATTCAGGTGCTGGATAACGGCAAGCAGGTGGTCGGCTTCCCCGGCAGCACCCTGCACCACCTCGAGAAATTGCTCAAGCCCTACGGCCGCGAACCGCATTCGGTGATCGGTTCCTCCTGCATCGGCGCCTCGGTGATCGGCGGCGTGTGCAACAACTCCGGCGGCTCGCTGGTGAAACGCGGCCCGGCCTATACCGAAATGGCGCTGTACGCCCAGCTAGGGGAAGACGGCCAGCTGCGCCTGGTGAACCATCTGGGCATCCGCCTCGGCGACACGCCGGAAGAGATCCTTACCCGGCTGGAAAAAGGCGACTATCGCCCGACAGACGTCGAATACGGCGAGCTGCGCGCCTCGGATAACGAATACGCCAGCCGGGTGCGCGACGTCGATGCCGACACCCCTTCCCGCTTCAACGCCGACAAACGCCGCCTGTACGAGGCCTCCGGCTGCGCCGGCAAGCTGGCGGTGTTCGCGGTGCGGCTCGACACCTTCGAGAAAGAAGGCAAAGAGCAGGTGTTCTATATCGGCACCAACGACACCGCGGTGCTGACCGAACTGCGCCGCCACATGCTGAGCCAGTTCGAAAACCTGCCGGTGGCCGGTGAGTACATGCACCGCGATATCTTCGACATCGCCGAGGTGTACGGCAAAGACACCTTCATGATGATCGACAAGCTCGGCACCGATCAAATGCCGCGCTTCTTCACCCTGAAAGGCCGCATGGACGCCAGCCTCAACAAGCTGCCGCTGCTGCCGCACAACCTGACCGACCGGCTGATGCAGGGCCTGAGCCATCTGGCGCCGAGTCACCTGCCGAAACGCATGAAGGAATACCGTGAACGTTTTGAACACCATCTGCTGCTGAAGATGGCCGGCCCCGGTGTAGACGAAGCGCAGCGCTACCTGACCGACTATTTCGCCCAGGCCGAAGGCGCCTTCTTCGCCTGCACGCCTGACGAAGGCAAAAAGGCCTTCCTGCACCGCTTCGCCGCCGCCGGCGCCGCGGTGCGCTACCACGCGGTGCACGCCGACAAGGTGGAGGATATTCTGGCGCTGGATATCGCCCTGCGCCGCAACGACACCGACTGGTTCGAAACGCTGCCGCCGGAAATCGACAGCCAGCTGGTGCATAAGCTGTATTACGGCCACTTTATGTGCCACGTCTTCCACCAGGACTACGTGGTGAAAAAAGGCGTCGACAGCCACGCGCTGAAGGAAAAGATGCTCGAGATCCTCAACCGGCGCGGCGCCGAGTACCCGGCGGAGCATAACGTCGGCCACCTGTACCACGCCAAACCGGATCTGCAGGCGTTCTACCGCGCCGCCGATCCGACCAACAGCTTCAACCCCGGCATCGGTAAAACCAGCAAACGCAAAGGCTGGGCGGAAGAACACTGACAGTCGCCCCATTTCGCCGTGGCGCAGCAATAGGAGTTGCGCGCCCCGGCGAACTTGATTATGTTTGAAGCAGTTAGTTTCATTCACGGTTTTCAGGAACTCACATGACCTACCTGGCGCACAGCACAGATCCGACAAACGCGACCGTTCCGGCCGTCGTTTTGCTGTGTGCTTCCTCCGCCCCACCCGCCGTTTCCTCTGTCGTTTCAGCGGTTGCCGCTTACCCGCCACGCATTGTGGTTGTGCGTTAAGCCAAACCGACTTTTTACCTCCGGCTTAGTGATCTGTTGCGTTCAGGCGTAGACCGCCGCGCGCGCCGGAGCCTGTAATTTTCACGACAGGTGAAATTGATATGCGATTCCCTTCTCTCTGGGCCAATGCCGGCCTGGCTACGCTGTTCGTCCTGCTTTGGAGCAGCGGCGCGATCTTCTCCCGTTGGGGGTTGGAGCACGCCTCCGCCTTCGCTTTTCTGTTCTTCCGCTGCGCCATCGCGCTGGCGGTGCTGTTGGCCATCGGCCTGTGGCGGCGCCAGTGCCTGCCCGCCCCCGGCACTCGCCGGCGCGTCGCGCTGATCGGCGTGCTGATGATCGGCAGCTATCAGATCTGCTATCTGCTGGCGCTGGAACAGGGCATTACGCCCGGCGTGCTGGCCACGTTGCTCGGCGTACAGCCGATCCTCACCCAGTTCATCACCGAACGGCGCTGCGCCGGGCTGCGCGCATTCGGGCTGGCGCTGGCGGTCTTGCCGCTGCAGTATGCCATCGGGCTGTTGATGTGTGCGTTGGCGCTGCCGTTTGAGCCGCTGCGGGTCGACTGGCGGCCTGAGTTCGTGCTGCCGCTGCTGTGGATGGCGGTGGTGATCTCGGTGCTGGCGACCTTCTTGCTGTATCGCCTGATCCAGCGCGGCAATCTGGTGCAGGTCACCAGCCTGTTTTACCTGATCCCGGCGGTCACCGCCCTGCTGGATTACCTGCTGCTCGGCCACGCGCTGGCCGCGTTGAGCCTGTTGGGGATGGCGGGCATCGTGCTCGGCGTGATGCTGGTTTTCCGCCGCGCATAAAGCAAAAGCCCCCGCGCCGTTCCACCGGCGCGGGGACGACAACAACAACCGTTAACTCAGAATAACCAGGAACCGTACCCCCACAGCAGCACCGTCACCCCAAGCAGCAGCTCGAGCAACAGAATGCCGATAGCGAAGGTCGAGCTGGAGAAGATGAACCCTTCCTTACTGTCGATATTCAGGAAGTGCGGGATCCCCAGATTCAGCAGATAGCCCGAATAGCACAGGCCGATAATGCCGACAAACAGACACAGCCAGACGACCGGATAGAGCGCCACAATCCCGCTGAGGAACATCGGGGTCGCCACGTAGCCGGCGAACACCATGCAGCGGTGCAGGCTGGGGCGCGATTCATAGCGCCGCGCCATCCAGTGAATGACTTTCCCCATGGCCGCTACGCCCGCCAGCATCAGCAGGTAGAACGCCACGGCGGTATAAAGCGCGGTAAACATGTCGAGCCTGATGGCATGTCCCTCGCCGGAGAGCCAGCCCAACTGGGTGGTGCCGATAAAGGCGCAGACCACCGGGATGGCTGCCAAGAGCAACACGTGATGGGTGTATAGGTGCGAGACGCTTTCATTCTCGCTTTTGATCTGTTCGAACTCGGCGCTGGGATGCGCCAGAAGTCCCCAAACATGACTGACCATGAGACACCTCCTATCTCGCCGTAGGCCGCGATCGGCGAACGAATTCCACACCTCCGACGGACTGCTACCCGTGCGAGGATTGCGGCCACGGGGCTCTCTCCCCTGTACTAATTATAGTCTTTTGGCGAAAAAACGTGCGGAAAGCGAAAGGCGCAGCGCTTTGTCTTATACTCCCACCATAAAAACCAGGCTGCGAGGAAGGCCATGTCATCCGTCATCACCACCCGCCAGGCGGGGATCGTCGACGTCGACGCCGGGCGCAACGTCACCGTGATCGAACCCTGCAATCTTTACGGCTGCCGGCTCGGCGACGATGTCTTCGTCGGCCCGTTCGTCGAGATCCAGCGCCACGTCAGCATCGGCGCGCGCAGTAAAATTCAGTCGCACAGCTTTATCTGCGAATACGTCACCCTCGGCGAAGCGTGCTTTGTCGGCCACGGCGTCACCTTCGCCAACGATCTGTTCAAAGACGGCGCGCCCAATGCCGATCCGGCCAGCTGGGGGCGCACGCGCGTCGGCGATCGGGTGTCCATCGGCTCCGGCGCCACGATCCTGGCGGTGGAGATCTGTAGCGACGCGGTGATCGGCGCCGGGGCGGTCGTGACCCGCGACGTCACCCGCAAGGGGATTTATGCCGGCAACCCGGCGCGCCTGCTGCGGGAGCTGCCGTAATGATCCCGGCCATCCGCATCGCGGCCATTGAGGCGCTGCCCGATGATTACCTGACGCGTGGCGATTTCAGCTTTACCATCGCCTGTTACGCCCTGCCGCAGTTCGACAGCCCGGTCGACAGCTGGCCAACCCGCCCGGTGGCGCCGTTTCGCAAGCGGTATCCCCTGGCGCCATTCGCCAACGAAGACAGCGTGACCTTCCTGGCGTATCGCCAGGACGAGGCCGTTGGCCACATCACGCTGAGCAAAAACTGGAACGGTTACACCCTGATCGACGAGATCGCGGTCAGCGCTCACGCGCGCCGTCAGGGCATCGCCGGGACGCTGCTGGACTGCGCCAAACAGTGGGCGCGGCAGCAGGAAACCTCGGGTATGATGCTCGAAACGCAGAACAACAATCTGGCGGCCTGCCGCTGCTACCAGCATTACGGGTTTATTCTCGGCGGCATCGACCGTTTGCTGTACCGCGCCGAGCCGGAGATCGCCGATCACGAAATCGCGCTGTTCTGGTATTTGCCGTTCAATAGCGAAATCGGTTACTGATTTATCGGCCGCCATTGAGGCTATGTTTACTTTTTAACCCCTACCATCGGATGAGAACTGTTATCACTTACTCTGATAAACCAGCGACACCCAGGGAGGGCCGTATGAACCAGAACAAGGTTGTTTTACTGATGTTAGCTATCGCCATGAGCGGATGCGCCGATCGCCCCGCCGCCGTCACCCCCGCAACGCCGCCGACCGGCGTCACCGTTTCGCCGCCGGGCGTGCAGCCGGAGATGGACGCCAGCACCCGCAGCAAGCTGCGCGAGATCCTCGCGCTGCGCGCCGGTTGGCCCGCCGCACAGCCGCATGGCCGCACCGTCGATTTGATTTCGCGCGAATTCCTCGGTACACCCTACCTCGCCAACCGTCTGATCGGTGCGCAGAGCACGCCCGAACAGCTGGTGATCGACTTCCGGGGGCTGGATTGCTTCACCTACATCGACTATGTGGAAGCGCTCAGCACCGCCCGCAGCGAGGCCGAATTTGTTCAGCGTCTGGTGGACATCCGCTACGTCGACGGCAAAATCGCCTTCCCGCAGCGCAAGCACTTCTTCACCGACTGGGCGCAGCGGCCGCACCAGGTGGCCGAAGACATCACCGCACGGCTCAGCCCGCACGCCGTCACCCTCGTGAAAACCCTCAACCGCAAAGCGGATGGCGGCAGCTACCTGCCCGGCTTGCCTGACGTACAGCGTAGCGTGACCTATATCCCCAGCGACAGCGTCGACGACAAGGTGCTGGCCCAACTGCGCACCGGCGATTACATCGGCATTTACACCAACCTCGCCGGGCTGGACGTGACCCACACCGGCATCTTCGTGATGACCGACAACGGCCCGGTGCTGCGCAACGCCTCTTCGCGCAAGGCCAACATGCGGGTGGTCGATTCGCCCTTTATGGATTACGTGATGGCCACGCCGGGCATCGTAGTGCTGCGTTCGCTCAGCCGATAACTCCCCGCTGCATAACGGCTATAAGCTATAGCCGTTTATGCTGAACGAGCGTTTGACTTCATCGGCGGTTCAGGCTTAGCTGTAAGGACAAAAAACAACTGATTTTATTGTTATTTTCAGGGAGACTTCGATGACCTTACGCTGGCGTATCACCCCTCTGGCGGCGGCCTTCGCCGCCGTATTGGCGCTTCAGGGCTGCGATCAAAAAACCGATCGGGATCATATCAAGGTCGGCGTCATCAACGGCGCGGAACAGGACGTGGCGGAAGTCGCCAGACAGGTGGCGAAAGAGAAATACGGGCTGGACGTCGAGCTGGTCGGCTTTAGCGGTTCGCTGCTGCCGAACGACGCTACCGACAAGGGCGAACTGGACGCCAACGTGTTCCAGCACCGCCCGTTCCTCGAACAGCAAAACAAAGATCACGGCTATAAGCTGGTGGCGGTCGGCAATACCTTTGTCTTCCCGATGGCCGGCTACTCCAAAAAGATAAAATCGCTCAAAGAGCTGCCGGATGGCGCGGTGATCGCCATCCCGCTCGATCCGACCAACCTCGGGCGCGCCCTGCTGCTGCTGGAAAAAACCGGGTTGATTAGCCTGAAGCCTGGCAAAGGGTTGTTGCCCACCGCCCTGGACATCAGCGCCAACCCGCACCATTACCAAATCATGGAGCTGGAAGGTGCGCAGCTGCCGCACGTGCTGGACGATCCAAAGGTCACCGTCGCCGTCATCAGCACCACCTACATCAACCAGACCGGCCTGTCGCCGACCAAAGACGGCATCTTCATCGAGGATAAGGACTCACCGTACACCAACATCATCGTCACCCGCGAAGACAACAAGGACGCGCCGAACGTGCAGAACTTCATCAAGGCCTATGAGTCTGACGAAGTGGCCAAGGCCGCCGAGAAAATCTTCAACGGCGGCGCGGTGAAAGGCTGGTAAATTCGGCCATCATCAAGGCGGATTCTGCGTACGAATCCGCAATATTTCACTTTCATTCCCCGTTTCCTTACGCCACACCTTTCTCTAAAAGCAAAACGCCCGCATGCTCACTCCTCCATAACACGGATTGTTCACAACAAAGGAGTGTCTCGATGCCGATCAAATTTGCCCCCAAGGTCGGGGAAATTCTTGAGTGCAACTATGGCAACTATCCCCGCTCAGTCTGCCAACCGCATGAAGCCGGCTTTTATGATGGCCACATTCCACCAGAAATGGTGAAGAACCGTTTAGTTGTTGTGTTAAAAGGCAAAATTAACGGCAACGCCTGCATTATCGTACCGCTGTCGACCACCAGAGATTCGAACAAGATCGAACGAGGATTGCACATCGAAATTACGCGTGAACTCATCGAAGATATGAGATTCTTTCATCCGCAAACGCGCTGGGCAAAGGGCGATCTGGTGCAGCAAGTCAGCCGCCAACGGCTGAACAGAGCCCGTAAAGAGAGAGGCTTTCTTACCCAATGTCTGTCGCGCGAGCTTGTTGCTGACATACAACGCGCCGTCATTAAGTCGATCAATGCCAAAAATATGCTGTTCTAACCAGTACGCTGTTGTTGACAAAACAGACAAATCAGGTGAAATTGTCGCCGTAGCCGATAAAGGCCCTTATGCTATACCCTCCCTTTCAGGGACCTGCGAAGCCCAGCCATCCAGCTGGGCTTTTGCCTCTCTGGAGACCACCGATTTTTAAAACGTCATCTTTTCTTCCCGCTCTTGTCCCTTACGTGGCGTCAGGCTTTAGTATCCCGGCACGCACAAGGGAGGAGCTGCATATGTTATTGAAAGTCGGCGAACTGGCGCGCCGGATGGGCGTTTCACTGGCGGAAGTCGGGGCAATTCTGGCGCGTTCAGGGCCGGTGCTTCCGGCGGTGATTGAGCAGCAGATCGCCATGTTGGACCCGCAGTTGGCACAGAGCGCCGCATTGTGCGGCTGACAACCCCATAGGGTTTTCTTATCTCACCATAAGAAAACCCGATTTACCCCGGCGGCGAGCGGCGCGCATAATGGCGTTTATCCGCTGATTTCCAAGGTAAACAGGCATTGCCATGACGCTCTCCGCTCCCGTACTCAGCCTCCTCGATGCCACGCCGGACGATATGGCCGCCGTGCTGCGCATTTACACCCACCACGTGCTGTACGGTGCCGCCTCGTTTGAAGAACAGCCGCCGACCTTGGCGGAAATGCAGCTGCGGCTGAGCAAGGTGCGGGAAGCCGGGCTGCCCTGGCTGGTCGCGAAAAGCGAAGGCCGTATTGTGGGCTACTGCTATGCCACGGCGTATCGCCCCCGGCCGGCCTATCGCTTTACCGTAGAAGACTCGGTATATATCGCCGAGGGGCAACAGGGCAAAGGCGTCGGCAAGGCGCTGCTGAGCGCGCTGATCGCCCGCTGCGAGCAAGGTCCCTGGCGCCAGATGTTGGCGATCGTCGGCGATTCCGCCGCCAACCGCGGTTCGCTGGCGCTCCACCAGTCGCTCGGCTTTACCAACGTCGGGACGTTAAAGGCCGTGGGGTTCAAGCTGGGAGAATGGCGCGATACCCACATCATGCAACGCGCGCTGGGCGCGGGCGACAATCGGCATCCCTGAAGGCATGGCGACGCACGATAGGAAGTTAGCGTCTATAGTGAAGAATGATTTCATTAAGTTAGCGCCCATCGCGCGCCACCTTTAACCGGTAAGGAAGAAGCCAATGAAAATTATTCTGTGGATTGTCGCCATCATCTTCATCGTGGGTTTGTTGACGATTACCGGCGTTCTCAAACTGATCTTTTAATGCGTTTACTGCGTCCCGCCCCTCCCGGGGCGAGATTTTTCGTCATGCCTTGAAACGCGCGCGTACCGCGCCCAGCGCCGACACCACCGCCAGCACCACGCCGCCGGCCACCAGCCCAAACGCCACGTTCAACAGCGCCGGAACCACCCCTTGCAAAAGATGGCCAAACGTCGGCACCACGGTGGTGTACGAGGCCCAGTCTTCGAACAGGTGATGCACCGGCGGCAAACCGTGGGTCAGAATACCGCCACCGACCATAAACATGGCGACAGTGCCGACGATCGACAGCGTCTTCATCAAATAAGGCGCGGCGCGCACGATGCCGCCGCCGAGGGATCGCGCCACCGCGCTGCGTTTACGGCTCAGATACAGCCCCAGATCGTCCAGGCGGACGATGCCGGCGACAATGCCGTACACGCCGAGCGTCATCACGACGGCAATGCCGCACAAGACGATCACCTGCTGGCTGAAGGTGGCGCCGGCGACCGTGCCCAGCGTGATGGCGATGATCTCGGCGGACAGCACAAAGTCGGTGCGAATCGCCCCCTTCACCTTGCGCTTCTCATAGGCTGCAGCGTCCTCATTGGCGCCGGGCCCGTCCGATTTTTCCTCCTGCGCCGCCTTGCCGTGGCTCAGGCTGTGAAACACCTTTTCGAACCCTTCGTAGCACAGGTAGGCGCCGCCCACCATCAGCAGCGGCGTAATCGCCCAGGGTGCGAAGGCGCTGATCAGCAGCGCCAGCGGCACCAGGATCGCCTTGTTGATCAACGAGCCTTTGGCGACGCTCCACACCACCGGCAGTTCGCGATCGGCTTTAACGCCGGTGACCTGCTGCGCGTTAAGCGCCAGATCGTCCCCCAGCACCCCGGCGGTTTTTTTCGCCGCCATCTTGCTCATTAAAGAGACGTCGTCCAGCAACGAGGCGATGTCGTCGATGAGGGTCAATAAACTGCTTCCGGCCAAAGTGCGTATCCTTATTGAAATCATTGCAATCACATTCTCTTTAGCATAGCTGCAATGGGATTCAAATAGGCGGATGGACGAAATCACCACGCAACATTAAAGCAGCGCCAGAGTAAAATTAAGCCCGAACAACGCGCTCAACGGCGCCATCTGCCCTTCGCCACGCACGTTGCTTTGCAGCATCAGGTAGGGTTTAACGAGCAATTTCTCGTTCAGCGGATATTCCCCCGCCATCCACAATGAACTGCTACCGTCTTCCAGGCCGAAGATCATATTCATTTCGATCCGCCCCTGGGTAAAACGCTCCAGGCTATCCAGGCGCACCGAAGCATAAAACCTGCGCAAGTAAAAATCCTGCATCAGGCGGGCGGAGTCGCCCAACATGGGGATATAAGGATTCCCCCCGGCCAGGTAGGGCCGTAATTGAGCATCGGTCAAGGTTTCCGCGGCGCTCCATTGTCGGCTTTCCCACTGTGACCACTCGCGACGATTGAGGCCGTGGCCGTTGTAAAACAGGCTGCCTTCAACGCTGCCGCCAACCTGGGAGTAATAGCGCAAAGTCAGCAATAATTTTTGCCAATTTCTCTGTTTATCGTCCCGCTGGTAATCGTAAAGCGCCGGTAACGCCACGCCCGGCGCCAACGGAATTTCAGGCTGTACCTGCCGTAAGACCGGAATGTCCCGATCGCGACTGAGCAAATATTCACCGTATAACGTCCATTGCTCACCCATCCCCTGGCTGAGCCCCGCCCCCCAGCGCGGGCGATAGTTCGCCGATTTTTCCGCAATCAGACTAAACTCGCTTTCTCCGCTTTGCATGACGCCTCGCCATGCGACCTGATGCGCGGCGGGCATCCACGCGTTGTTATCCGCCTCAACCAAGAGAACGTCATGGGACAGGACGTCGCCGGTACGTTGCCAGCGAGCCATGACGTTGCCTTCTTTTTTAAAATCGTCGAACTCATTAACCCCCAGACTGCTTTTGGGCTGGTTATACCGGCCGAAAAGATCCAGCGGGTGATAGACGCTATCCTGGCTCCAACGCACCTTCATTTTACCGAGCGTAAGACGTTCCGTTTGTTGATCGTTACTCAGTGAGGCTCCCGCCTCCAGTAACCGGAGCTCGTGGGACTCATGGCCTCCCGCCCTCTGCCAGCCCGCCGCCGCGCCCAAAAATCCCTGTAGATTTTGGTCGACAATCAGCGTCGGGGAAAACAGCACATCCACGTCCGAAAACGCGCGGCCGGCAGAGCTAAAACGTTGGGGAGAGAGGGCGGATCCCGCATTGTACTCTTGCTGCGAGTAACGCCCTTGAGCCTGCAGTTCAGGCCGCCATTCCATTGCGAAAACCGGCGTCACTCCGGCTGCGAAAAACGCGGCTAAAGCCGCGTTTTTGATCATCCGCTCAGGCATCAGCCGTATTCCACGAGAAGGCCACGTTGGAAACGCTGTCCGCCTGGATCAGATAACGTACCTGCTGCGCTTTCGCCCCGCTTAACGTCAACACCGTAGACAGGAAATAACGCGCCGTGGCGAGCTTCCCGTCGCGCAAAACGGGATCGGTCAGGGTGCGAGCGCAATACGCCGCCTCAACCAGGCACCAACCGATAATCAGTTCCGCCACCATTTCCATCAGCACATTGGCGCAGGCCGGCACGCTCAGTAAGTGCCCCTGCCGCACGGCGTCACCCAATTCGGTCAAACTCCCCTCCAAGGCCTGTTGCGCCGTCAACAACGCCTCCGTCAGCGGCGCCAGCTCAGCCTGGCACTTCGCCTGTGCGATGAATGCATCCAGCCGCGCGCGTAGCTCCCGCAAGGCGTGCGTTTCTCGCAGCCCCATCCCCAACTTGTCACGCAACAAGAACTGCGCCTGAATATGGTTGGTGCCTTCCCATATCGACAGGACTTTGCAATCGCGTGCATATTGCTCAACCGGATACGCGCTAAGGTACCCTTTTCCCCCATCACCTGGATAGCGTTCTCCGCCACGTTCCAGGCCTCGTTGGAGCAGTAGGCTTTCACCAATGGCGTAAGCAGTTCAAAAAAGGCCAGGTGTTTCTCCGCCGCCGTCTGCTCCCCACGCTGTAACGCGGTGCGATAATCCGTTTCCGCCATGCCCAGTTTGCCCAACAGCGCACGGCACCCTTCGGTTTGCGCTTTCATTTTTGACAGCATGCGGCGAATATCAGGGTGCGCAATGATAGGCAGAGAAGGCGCGCTGGCGCTCATAGCCCGATCGAACTGTTTGCCTTGAACCCGTTTTTGCGCATAGTCCAGCGCATTCAGATAGGCGCTGGAAGCCATCCCAAGGGCATAAATACCCGTACTGATGCGCGCCGGGGTCATCATGCTCAGCAGTTGCACCAACCCGATGTTCTCTTTCCCGCCCATCAGATAGCCGTAGCACTTCCCGTTTTCACCAAACTGCAAATGGGTATTGGCGCATCCCTTAAGGCCCATTTTCTTCACCACCTCACGGCAGCGAACCTGATTATCCGCGCCATGATCAAACTGGGGCACAATGAAACACGATAAGCCCAACATGCCCTGCGGACCGTTTTTAACCCGAGCCAACACGAAATAGAGAATGTTTTCAGCCAACGAATGCATACCCGCCGAGATAAAGCGTTTCTCCCCGGAGATCAGGTAACGGCCATCGCTTTGCCGTTCAGCCTGGGTAACGAGGCGGCTGAGATCGCTACCCGCTTCGGCTTCGGTGATGCATAAACAGGAGGTCCAGCGATACTCGGATAAGGCCGGCCCATACTCCGCCAATTGCTCCGGCGTGCCATAGCGCGTCAACAGCTGAATGGCCGGGCCATTGAAACCGACATAGGTCATGAAGGCGGGATGAGCCCCCATAAACATCTCCAATACCGCATATTGCGCCAGAGGAGGCAGCCCCAATCCGCCCTGGTCTTGCGGCTTCAGCCGCTCGCCCCAGGTTTGCCGGAATTGGGCCAACAGCGACGGATAGCTCTCAGGCACATGCACCTTACCCTGCTCATCCATCCAGCATTCTTGACTGTCTGCCTGCTGATAGCTGTCGGCAAGCACGTCTTGCGCGAAAGCGGCAGCCTCTTCCAACACCCGATCAACCCTGGCGCGCGTCAGATGCGGATAGTTGATGGCCAGGCTCTCTTCAAGCTGGTTTTGTTCCCAGATGACAAAACGAATGTCAGCCAACGGCGCCCGATAAACAGGTAAGTTTTTCATATAAGCTCCATTATGAATGCATCAGTAAGGCTGGCCCGGACTCATCCAGCTCAGTCAGAAAATATTCGTTGTCGCGATAACGGTATTCCCGCTCGCAGTAACGGGGAGGGGCGCCGCTCGGCAACGCGACGGGGGGCAGACGAATCGGCAAAATATCCCCCGCCGGCGTGGCGTTCACCGCATCATCTCCACTGGCTCGAAAAATAGCGCAGCCAATTCGCCCGCCGGCGGCCAGCGTGGTCAGGATCACCGGGCGAACCAGGGGACGCTGAAGATGAGTGGCCAGTTCATGCAGGGGTTTCAGCGCCATATAATGGTCTTTCCCCTGTTCCAGGCTCGGTTGGGAGACTAACGTTCTCATGGCGTCTTTCCCCCACAGCGCCAAACCGGCCTGCAGTTGCCTGGACCAGTGGGTCTCGATGGCGAAGGACACCCAGTCGGCGCGTTCATCTCCGCACTGATGCGCCAACAGCCACTGTGCATAACGTTTGATCAGCAGTTCGGTTCCCCGTAACCCCGCCGGTTTGGAAAACAGCGCACAGTCATCGAGGCGCACGTCGCTTTCCCGCGCGTCGCCCTTGCGCAGACTGATGCACGCCACGCCGCCGTTGGCCAATAATCCCTCGCCGCCGCACCCCAACCCCGCGCAATCCAAACGTTCCTGAATAAAATCCGCGCAGGCTTCAATGACCCAAATCTCGGCGCTGCGGCAATCGCTACGCATGAATTCCAGCACTGCGGCATACCAGCTGGCGCAAGCCATCGAGACAAAAGCGCGTCGCGGCGCCGTCCCCCGCCGCACTTCTCTCGCCATCCATTCAACCACCCAAGGTTGCTGCAGCACCTCAACCTCGCCGGAACTGCAAAACAGGATGAGTTCAGCGCCGGGCAGCTCGCTTCCCGGTGGGGGCAACGTCGGCAGGAAAGAGCGTGATTTCGGCCAGGGAAAAAGCCGTATCCCATGTAATGCAACGCCGTTCATCGTCAGGCTCCGCCCGCCGGCGCAATATTCAGCCCGGATAAGACGCGCAAAAACCCACTCCAGTCCTGGCGCGCGGTTGCCTGCTCAGCGCCAAGCCAGCGCAGATGCAAGGTGTTGTCCCCTGCCTCCAGCGGATGACGAATGATCGACTCTTCTATCACCAACACACTGCGCCCGCCTTGCCGCAGTCGCTCGGCCTCATCGTCGACGTGATGCACCAGAAAAACGTCCTCCATCAGCAAACGCGCCGGAAGCCGAACGCCGCCCGGCATCATGGCCGTCATGACGCAGCGATCCAGCGAATGCAGGTGGGCGAATGCCGCAATGACGATCTGTTCAAGCAACAGGTATTTTTCCGAGAAGCTGCACAGTACCGGCGATTGGCGCATTGGCTTCGGCATCCGGCTGAGCGATTCATAATCCTCGGCCTGTTCCATCGGCAACACCATTGCGTTCGCCCGGCTGACGCCGTAAGGGAACGGACGCCCTAAAAACTTACCGTAAAAAGCCAGACAGTCAGTCATCACCCGACCTCCGTAAAACGATAAACACCGCCGGGTTCAAGGCTGACATCCGCCATCGCCCAATAGCCGTTCAGCGCGACAGACGTGGCCAAAAACCGTTGACCGTCTCTGGCCTCTTTGGCGTGCTCGATTAAGGAAATCCAGGGATCGGCGCCAAAACAGTGCCCCAGCTGCGGGTGAAGATCCGGCAGCGCGTCGGCCTGTGGCAATAAACGTTGAAACAGCTGGGTCACCTGTTCAGGAAAGAACGGCAGGGCCAGTTTGCACGCCGCTTTGTCTTCCAAACATTGACGCACCGCGATGCTGAACTCGGCGATGAAGTTCGCGCTTTTCGCCACGCCGACATTCAGATGCTTCGCCGCACCGGGTTCGACGTTAAACAACAGCGTCGCAATGCCAAACCCGGAAGCGCCCCAGTTGGGGTTCTGCTGCCAAAAAGAGAGATCCATAAGGTTGAGATCGACAATGGTGCACATCACGCGAGAGACCGGTTGCGGTGCAATCAGCGCTTGCCGCAGGCAGTATCCCCAGCTGGCGCATTCATACGCGTTCACCAGCGTATCCGGTGCGGCGTCGGTATAACGACGCATCTGTTGTTGCAACGTGCGCCAATCGATAAGCCGATTGGCGAAGGGCAAGTCCATGATGGTGGAACAGAGAAAGTGCCGATCGGGCGGAGGGCCGTCATAACCGGTCAAGCAATGAGCGACCTGCTGCCCAACCGCCTCCGCCAATGCGGGCGACAACTGCTCCAACGCGGCCGACGTGGAGATCAGCGGGCGAGAATAACGTGTAAAGGCCGCTCGGGCCAGACGCAGCTCATGCATGCTTCTTCCCCCGATTGCGTTGCCGAATCTCCAACAGACAGCGGTAAGAACTCCCCTCCATTTTCGTGAATCCCAGCAGGTCGCGTTGATCCATCAACTGGGGGACGCGCTGCTTCTCGACCAAATCGAACAACAAGGCGTTAGAACTGAACTTCAGCGCCATCACATCATCTTCGGAATAACGGGTGAAGCTCTGTTGTTCAGACAGCTGACGCGCCACATCCTCAAGATAGGTGCGCATCTCGTTTTGCTGCTCGTCAAGCGACAACCGGCCTTGAGCCTCCAGCCAATGCAGATGTTGCATTAACGCCCGCACAAATCGCGGGCGCACAAAGGTCAAAAACTGTTTCACCGCCATCAGCCCGCCACGGCGCAAGGCCCAATCGGGATCGCTTGCCATATCCCCCTGGCAGTTGCCCAGCTGAACGCGGCCGTCGAGATAAGCGGCGCCTATGGGTTGGCGATTCAGTTGAGCGCAGGCGTCAGGCGGCAACAGATAGGCCTGGGGGATCATCTGCCCCGGACGCGCCAACACGACGATCGCGAACTCGCATTCCAGGGCGCCGATGCCCCACTCTTTATCCAAGGTTATCCGGCTGCCTTGCGCCGCATCGCCGATAACCTGCGAACGCCACTGATGAAGCGATGGACCGCCGGCGTCTGTCATCAGGAATGCGCCGCGCTTCCCTTCGGCAACCCACTGTCTGACCTGCTCATTCTGCCGCTCGCTCCCGGCAAGCGTCAGCATGATATGGCCGAACAGGCCGATGATATTCAGGAAATGGCCGCCAAATCCCTCTCTGCCGACGGCATCCACATGCTCATCCAGCACCGGCAGACTGGCCATCGACGGCAGAGGAAATGGGGTCGCCTCTAGCAAAGGCTGCAACGGCGTCAGGGGATCTTCAATCAACATGCGCGAGTCCAGATGACGCAATACGCTGTCATTCAAGCACCGGCGCGTCGCCGCCGGCATCGCGACATGCCGCGCCAAATGCCGCGTGATGCATTCACCATAACTATGCATACTCGCTAACGTTTCATGAGATGACATAATGCGTCGCCTCCTTTAACCCCAGGAAGCGGCTAACGGTATACGTGCTGTGATAAGCGCCGCAGTGGTCAAACAGGAAGATGTCGCCCGCTTTCACATTCCGGTCGCCGTATTGACCGATGACATCGTCACGGCTACAGGTCGATCCCACCAAGACCGTATGCTCCGCGCCGCCCGCCGGGAGGCACGCCTCACCTTCGTTTTGGCGCACCAGATAAGGTTGGCGTAACTTCCGAAAGTTGTTTTCCGTCTGGCAGAGCAGGAAGCTCTGATTCATGCCGCCGTCGCAAATGGTGTAGTGCTGGTCGGCCACCCGCTTGGTCGCCACCACTTTGGTCATAAAGACGCCGCTGGAGGCAAACACCGCCCGTCCGGCCTCATGGACCAGCGTGACATGGCTCGGAAACTTCGCCAGCAGAGAACGATAGGCTTCGAAGCCTGCCGTTTGTTCCGACCAGCGTTCAGCGAAACCGCCGCCCAGATTGATCAACGATATCTTCTCGCCGTAACGCGCTTCGATCTGCGGCAGTAACAACAATGCGGTTTCGGCCACCAAAGTGCCAAAACGCAGGAAGGTATGAGAGCCGGCAAACAGATGGAATCCATGCAGCTTCAACTTGTCGCTTTGCCGAATAATACGTACTGCTTCGAATAGCGTTTCCAAATCCATGCCGAAATGATCTTTGCGAATCGCAGGCGCTCCGGATTGCAGCTGAGCAATCACCGCAACGTTGCAGCGCAGAATCACCGGCTTCAGCGGCCGCTTACCCGCCAATTCCACCAGGCTATTGAGTTGCTGCAGCGTATCGACGATGAAATAAGCATTCGCCGCAATCCCCGCACGCATCAGGTTTCTGTCCATTGACGGATTATTGATATAAACCTGAGCAGAATGCGCCGCCAGGTTCAACTCCTTCAATGAGGCGACCTCCACCCCGCCCTGACGATGCACCAAACGCAAATTCACATCCACATTCGGGTTTGCCTTAATGGAAATAATGACCTTAGTCCCCAGGCAGTCTTCAAGTTCATCCAAATTCTTATTAATCAGGCTGGGATCAAAGATATAGCACGGAGACTCAAAAGAATAATGCCCCCCTGCCAGGCCGTCAGCCAGTTTTTTTATTAGCTCTGTCACATTACCCTCGAATAGATATAATTTGATTAACCGTTTTCATAGCAACTCACACAATGCCTTTTTATTGACTTTCCCATTCTGATTGATCGGCCAGTGCTCGATGATTTCGATACGGCGGGGTAAGTAGTGGTGTTCAAAATGGGTTTTCAGCCACGCCAAAAGATCATGCTTTTCCAAGTGGCCTTCGGCCCTGACGAACAAACAGGCATGTTCATCGCCATCCGCATCGCTCACGCCAACGACGGCGCAATCGATGACCAACTCATGGCTTTCGGCAACCGCTTCCAGCGTGCGTGGATACAGGCAATACCCTGCTTGCTTGATCAATTCCTTTTCTCGCCCGCAAAAATAGAAGTCGCCGTCCAGGTCATAACGGAACAGATCGCCGGTCGCCAACCAATTATCGTCACGGTAGGCACCGTCAATCATGCGTGCGCCAGCGCCATTTTCTTCTCGGGTATAACCCTGCATGACTGAGCTGCCCCGCACATAAAGCATGCCGACTTCTTCAGGCGCACACTCGCGGAAAATTTGGCGCCCGTCATGCAACTCTTGAATGAAAACTTTCGCCTCCAAACCCGGCATGGGTTTCCCCACCGAGTCAGGCTTACTGGCCGCCAACTCTGCGGGCAAGAACAAAGCGCGTTTGGATTCCGTCAGGCCGTACATCAGCAATACCGCCGCCTGCGGAAACACGCGTTTCAGGTTCTGGACGACGGCGGCGGGCAAATGGCCGCCGGTATTGGTGATCAGCCGAATCGAGTCATGCTGCTGGCGCAGCGCATTGCCCAGCTTCGCGAGACCTCCGCCGATAGCCGGCACCAGCGGCAACACGCTCGGCTGTTCCGTTTTGATCAACTTCAATAGCTGCATGGCGTTGCAGCCCGGCGGCGCCAGCAGTACCCGGCATCCCACCGCGAAACCGAACAGCACCTGATACAGACCGTAATCAAAATGCAGCGGCGGTACGGAAAGGATCGTGTCCTTGTCATGCAATTGCAGATAGGCCGTAATTGAACGCAGCGCCGATAGCACATTGTTGTGGGACAGCATGATCCCCTTAGGTGCGCCGGTGCTGCCGGAACTGTAGATGATCAACGCCAGATCGCTGCCGGTTACCGCCGGCGCAGTGCGGTAGATAAACTGCCGCTGCGAAGGCTCGCCCTCCGTCTCCAACCACGCTTCACTGGCGCCATCGAGAGCAAAGGCCGCACCGCAGTCGCGAGCGATAACGTTCAGCGCCGGCGAAGGCGTTTGCGGCGGCAACGGGCAAACGACCGCGCCCACATGCCAGGCGGCGATCATTATCGCTACGCTGGCGGCGCTCGGGTGAGCCAACAGCAGCAAACGATCGCCGTGTATCACACCGCGCGCGATCAGCGCCGCGCGCCAGCGTGCAATCATGGCCAATGTCAGCGGTTGTTCATCAACGGCGCGAATATCTGGCATCGGCAAACCATTGGCTAATTCGTTATATATATCTGCGAGTGAATGCTTTATATGGCTGTGCATAATCCCTACTGTAAAAATAGTTTGTTTAAATTGAATTAACAGCGAGTTAATAATTATTCAAGCATCAAACAGGCAGGCGATAATAAAATCTGTCAAGATAGTCCAACGATGAAATCGCGCAGATCATCCCTATCAATTGCCTATTGCTTTCTTTACCCCATTCACGCCGTATTTTGTCGGGTGATAACGTCATATATCGTTTCACCTTTAGCGATGACTTTCCCAGCAGAACGGCATGGCAGAATAAGTTGCCGGCCTCTGGCGCATCCAAATTAAAACTTTCATCCACTTGTTCCGCGGATAAATGTAGTTCCGTCTCCTTGGCAGCGTAATAGAAATCAGCCTGCTGTTGATAAGCTTGCACCATAAGACGAATGATGCGTTGCCGTTCACTGGCAATCAGCGCACTGAGCCATTCGGCTTCCGACATCGTTTCTTCTGCGGCAAACCATCGCGCTATTTCAGGCACTCGGGTGGTTTGCCAATAATCATGCAAACGGCGTTGCCATCGACGTTTCAGCCAGGGCACCGACAACCGTTGCAGAGCCGAAGCCTCAGGCGCCTGCGCACCTGCCCCCAGCCGAAAATGCGCGGCCTCTGCGCGCAGTTGGCGCATATGTAATGACAACCGCAACAATGCCGGATCGCCATGCGACTCGCCAAGCATTGCAGCGCCATGCGGAATCGCGTTATACATCATCACGTTATCGGACAACTGCACCATGTCGGGCGATTTCCCGCCCTGCCGCTGCCTGAGAGTAACGCCGACGGCCGGTGGTGCCGCTCGCGATGCCTGCAACAAGGCCACGTTGGGCGTGGCCTCTCCCCAGCACCACTGGAGTTGTGCGGCGGGCGGCAGTTGGAATACATCCCGATACTGCGTTCGCGGTGCCGCAACGAAACCGACGATCGCCAGATCGGCCAGGCAGTTCATGTCGATTGCCGAAGCCACATCGCCCAGCTGCGACAATAGCCACGGCAAGTGATTGGAAAACAACAGCTGCCCATGCCGGCATAAGTAATACAGCGGCAAGGCCGCCTCTGTCGTTCGCGACAGGATCAACATACGCCGCCCGGCGTCCCACTGGCAATAAACTAAAGCCGACTCAGAGAGTTGCCCTGCTACACTCCCGTCAATATGATAAACCGTTTGCTGCATTTCGCCCGGTATAGCAGGGCCGCTTGCACCAAACCAACCATAGATTCTCTCCATGCGGCTCCCCCCTTTACTGTTGTCTCTTGCCATCTATTTCAGCCATGGTCATGCGCAACCATTGGCTGACCAAGAGAGCGGACACGGCCAGAATGCTGAAATGCCCCATGCCTCTGAGGCACCGCATTTCACGTAAAATGTCGGGGGCCAGATGCCAGTTCAACGTGCTGACCACGGCATCAGGCAACATCACTTCATCCTCGGCGCCCACCAAAACCCGTACCGGCACCGAGATCTTCTCCAAAGCGCTCTGAAGGTGGGGACAACGGTAACTTTGCAAAAAGCGAAAACTGTATTTTTTCCACGGCTGGTCTTCGTCGCGCCGCACCTGCAACACGCATATTTTGCGCTGAAACGGCAATGCTGCCGCGATCAGGTGCCGCTTCAGCGAATAGCGGAACTGCTGATTGACGTTAAACTGCGAAGCCACATTTTCATGCGGCGAGCAACGGTATCGGCCATAGTAAATGTAGCGATACGCGGGTTTAACCTGCCTATCAAACTCCATGTATCCAAAGAATACCGGCGCGATCAGATATAACGCCCGAACCGCCGAATCCTGCCGTGCAGCCAGATGGGCAATCGCCAAAGAGCTGCTGCCGGAATGGGCCGCCAACACCAGCGGTATCCCTGGGTGTCGGTATTTGATCGCCGTCAACAGGTCGCTCAAGTCATCCTGCAATTGGCCGATATAGGCGACATCCCCCGGCGCGCCCTGTGATTTCCCATGCCCTCGCAAGTCAGGGCTGTAGACAACCGTCGGGCTGGTTTTCACCAGACGCTCGCAAAATGAAATATAATCGTCGCTGCTTAAACCAAATCCCGGCAAGAGCAAGAGCACTGACTGTGGCTGCGCATGGCGGTAGATACGACAGCTAATGCGACACCCATCCCGAACCGGAAAATCGTCAATTTCATCTTCGTTCTGCATGCCGGCTCCCTAAATCACCAAATTCAGCAGGTTCTCTTTTTTGAAGATGCCGACGGGAAAATCTTTAGGCGTAAATTTTCCCAACGTCATGACGGTATAGCGATCGCTGAAGATCGGATTAACCAGGCGCATACGCTCAACTCGCGGCTGCCCCTGCTCCGTCACATAACGTTCGTAGTGAATTTCTTTGATCAACTTATCGGCTGCGGTGTAATGGCGGCTGACACGCGGCAACGACGTCGCCGGATCGATCAGATAAACCACGCGCTGATAGCTTTGATTGCTGCTTTGCGCCACCAGCGTCAACTCAATGAACCGCGCATTGTTCTCTACGACATCGCGCTGTTGCTTGAGCACGTAATCCGCAAAGTTGGTGTTGATGACATCCCCATTACTCGCTTCCCCCAGCAGGCGCTGACTCGGAGAGATCCGCAGTATCCGCCGTGAACTCGGCAAGGTCAGCCACATGTTGTCACCGTCGACCAATATCCGCCGGCCGGCCGCGCTCTGGGGCTGGCGGAACAGCACCAAAAC